>Ga0209373_10001356_pt1 | contig 29295 bp, 35 predicted proteins | sample Higcelweek5metaG_FD_187173 | JGI IMG/M metagenome (GOLD analysis project Ga0209373, IMG submission 187173) | Freshwater pond sediment microbial communities from the University of Edinburgh, under environmental carbon perturbations - High... | ecosystem: Environmental > Aquatic > Freshwater >... | reverse complement strand
AGGCCGCCTGATGACCAGGTCGGCACATCGCCAAAAAGCTCCCCAAGAACGCCGCCAAGCGGAGAAGGGCGAAGCCGCGTCGGGCCAAGCAATTGCGGTTCCTGTCCAAGCAATTCCCGTGTGATGACAGCCAGTTCGACCAACACAAGATTCGCCGTTTCCGGGCGCTCGGCCGTCACCGCAAGCCTTGCGGACGCGCCGGAGATGATCCGCGCCTCAATCCCCCCGCAAGCAGGGTCCGTGGCGCTTAACGCCGTTTCGACAGTTCCATCGGCCCGTGCGCGGCGCAGCATCTCCTGCCGCCGCAAGCCAGGGAGAAGCCAGGGCTCGTAAAGGGCTTCGGCGTTCTGCTCCGCAGCCAGGCTTGCGTTGATCTGCGCGAGGTAGTCCTGCGTTTTTGTCAGCTGCTGAGCGGATTCCTGGTGCCTGCCAAGTGCTTGGGAGAAGGCATCGCGTCTGAGGGACGCTTGAGGCGGGATTGTGGAAACATGGGTCAGGATTGCAGCGCCCTGCAATTCGAAAACCTCGCGCGCGGCGCGGAAGCGTTGCACGAGTCCTGTCAGATCCCCGGCTTCCACGCCTGCGGAGAGGGCTTGGAGCATGATCTCCGGCGTCAGCGCCCGCACGATGAACAGAAGCTGGTCCCCAGGGTTGGCGTTGACCTCAAGGCGCGCCAGGAGTTCTGCTTCGCCGACTTGAACCCAGTACAGTCCATTGGTCTCGCGGCGCAGGATCCGCCCCTTGACCCGCTGGCCGATGCTGTGGCGTGCGCGGAAAGCGGCCGCGCGGTCGCGTTCGCCGCCAGGTTGGCCAAAACCGCTCCCGTAGCCGCTGATGCGCATGGTTGCCGCCGAGCCGGGCTAGATGCCCGACTGGTCGATGATGAGCTCCACTTCGTCAGTGCCGACGCCTGTGGCCTTGGAAAGCTCCTTGACGCTTTTGCCCTGACGATGGCCGGTGATGATGATTTGGCGAAGGAATTGGGGAGAGCGGGCGTATTCGTCGGCCTGCTTGAGAAGCTTGTTCAAAATGATGACGCGCTCGGTGAGGTCCGTATCGAGCCGGGCCAGTTCTTCCTGCCTGCGGCCGAAGCTGTCGACCAGTTCTTGCTCCAACTGGGCGTTGGCGCGCAGTTTGACAAGAAATTCCTCTTGCTTGGTCTGCATGCGGGCAATGAGCGCCTCGGATTTGCGCAGGCGCAGGTAGAAAGCGATGACCACGAAAAGCAAGGCCAGCTCGGTAACGGTGAGGGCCAGAAGCATGAGGGCTGAGATCTGCATGTCGGCACCTGTTGGTTTAACGGTGAAACACCCGGCAAGGTGGTTGCCGATGCCGGTCAGATGCCCGGTTTTAGAAGGAAATGCAATGACCAGGCACCGTGCAGCAGGAAAAGACGCTCAAATGAAAAAGGCGCGCGCGGTTCCAACTGAAGCCGCCGCGCGCCGTATCGCAAAGTGTGCAGATTATTTGGGGGCGCCAAAGGATTGGGCAAACAGGGCGGCGATGGCTGCTCGGCCGTTGTCCTCCAAAAAGCGGGTGCCGGTGCCTGTGAAGTGCGCCTTGGTGATGGCGGGGTTGACCACCGGCTGCCAGGCGTTGTCGATCCACGTGAACCAGCCGTTTTTCACCTGATCGAACACGAATAGCGGCTTGTTGCAGATTTTGGCGAATTCCGCTCCCCAGCCCGTTCCGCCGTTGACGGTGCCGTTATCGAGAATGGCCCCTACGACAAAGACTTCCAGCCCGGCGTCCACCTGGTACATGATGGTGCGTAGAACCATGCGGATGAGCGGGCCGTTGCTGAAGTTGCGGTCAAGCAGCTTGGAAACGTACGTGAGGCTCACGTCCTTTCGCATGAGTTCTTCCTGGGTCAGCATGCGCAGACCCCGGTTGCGCTCTATCTTGTGGCCCTCGAAGGAGTAGTTGACCTCTTGAACGCCGAACCGTTCGGCCTGTTTGCCGAATTCCGCTTCCGCGCCCTGGGCGCCGCCGCTGAACAGGGTGAACTCGCTGGCTCCGGACATAAGGTCTCCTTGTCATGGTGTTTTGACGGCGAGAAAACGCCACACGCCGTTTGTCCAGTATGCACTTTCCAGCAGTGGGAAGCAATGCCGGGAGCGGTGCTGATTTTGTCTCGCGTTTCAAAATGCAAAGGCTTAGTCTTTCCATGCTGAGGAATCCAACGCGTCTTCACAGGAGGATCACCATGCCGACCTGGTTGTTTGCGCTCGTGGTGCTAGGCATCGGCCTTGGAATAGCAATTTTTGTGGATCGGTTGAAGGCAAGACCCGGCAGCAACACCGGCGAACTGCGCCCGCAAAGGGAACGCGCCAAGTGGCTGTATTACTGGTTCCTGGGCCGATTTCCCACAGAAAGGGAAGAAATGGAAGACGAAAAGGGGCGAAAAGGGGGGAAGGACGATTAGGTCAAGGCAGGCTAAATCTTGACGTTGATGATGTTTCCTGACCAGGGTGAGGCGTTGGATGACGAGGTTGATCCGATTGTCTGGTCGGTATCGGGAGGGGCCCGGTGGTGCGCTTGGCGCTGCTGCGCTTGCTGCTGCGCCTGCTTGTTGTTGCCGCCGGAGTCGCGTCCCAATGGGTCGAGACCTCCTTCCTTCTGGACTTCCTGAACGTTCTGGTCTTCCTTGCGTTGGTTCTCCGCCACCATTTGGCCGAAAAGAACCTGCTGTGCCTCGTGCGGAATATGCTGAGGCCCCAGAATTTGTTGCACGTTGGGCAGCTGCGAAATCAGAATGGGCAGGTCCAGCGGGCTGGAAGACATTTACTTCACCACGTACTCCTCGAACATCAGGTTGTCGAACTTTCCATCCGCCACATACTGGTTGATGACCAGCAGCAGCTCGCTTCTCAATTTCTCCGCATTATGCTCATCGGCCAAAAACTGAACATCCTTATTCTTCAGGTAGTAGAAGATGGCGTTTCGGGCTGGCATAAGCTTCACCTGAAAATCCCGCACGCTGGCCTGGTCTGTGGTCGTCAGCAGAATGCGCACGATGAGGAAACGTATCTCGTCGCCTTCGCCTTTCTGCTCCACCCAGAACGGATCAAGCCTGACCTGAAGTTCTTGTGGCTCTGGCTTGGCTTCCGTGGCGTTGCCGTGATCTTTCGAGGTTTCCGTCACTGGCGTTGGCGCCGACTTCCCCTTGAAGAAGAACATCTTTATGGACAGCCCCGCCGCAATGAGCAACACCAGAGCGGCGATTCCCAGGAGGATAAGCTTTTTCTTGCGGTCAAGCCCGGACGGTTTCTTCTCTTCTGTGTCCAAGGCGACCGGTTCAGTCGACTTGGGAGGTTCAGGCTTGACCTCTTCTTCCTCTTCAAGGAAGGGCGCGTCCTCAAGGTCAAGCTCGACCTTCTGCGCGCCACGGGAGGCCTCGCTGGTGTCGATCATGGCATCGGACTGCTTGGCCGCGCTTGCGGGCGTTCCCCCGGTATCCTCCGGCTGATCAGACATGAAATCGGTGCCCCTCGGTCAAGGGCCCGGACTTTAGTTGCTGAAGATCTTGTCGATCTTCTGGCCCAGAGTCTCGGGCGTGAACGGTTTGACGATGTAGTTGGAAACTTTGGCCTGCACGGCCTCGATAATATTTTCCTGCTGGGCTTCCGCCGTGACCATGAGGAACGGCGTCGCAGCGTATTCTTCGCTGGAGCGGACCTTGCGGAGCAACTCGATTCCGGTCATCTGCGGCATATTCCAGTCCGAGATGATGAAGTCGATGTTGTCGCGGTTCAGCGTTTCCCACGCGGTGGTTCCGTCGTCGGATTCGACAACGTTGTTGAAACCAAGCTGGCGAAGAATATTCTTGATGATTTTGCGCATGGTCGAAAAGTCGTCAACAACGAGGATGCGCATATTCTTGTCTGCGGGCATGTTTACTTACTCCTGTCAGCCTTCGTTTTCGTAACGCCTGCGGAAACTGTCGCGCAGCTTGGCAAGGGCCTGGGAATGCAGTTGGGAGACGCGCCCTTCGGTGATGTCCATGACCTGGGCGGTTTCCTTCATATTCAACTCTTCGCCGTAATACAGAGATATGACAAGCTTCTCTCTGGGCGTCAATTCTTCTATGAGGCCCGCAATCTTGTCAACCATTTCCTGAAAAGCTGTGGATTGATAGGGCTCATTTTCTGAAAGCGATTCGCTGGTGCCGACGAAATTCTCCTGAAAGGCGTCGAGGCTGACGCAAAGCTGATTCTGCAATGCTTCCAGGCCGTTTTGCACTTCTCGCTGCGACATTCCCGTCTTGGTGGCCAATTGCTCGTGGGTAGGCGTCGCACCCGTTTCGTGCTCGATTTGGCGCATGGCCTCATCAAGCATTTTCACCTTTTGACGCATCCCGCGGGAAAACCAATCCATTCGGCGCAGCTCGTCGAGCATGGCGCCCTTGATGCGGTTTTCGGAGTAGGTGTCGAATTTGATGCCGAGTTCTGGGCGGAATTTACCCAGGGCGTCGAGAAGACCGATGCTCCCGGCGCTGATAAGTTCGCCAAGCTCGACACTTTGCGGAAGCTTGTTCTTCATCCGCAACGCGAGAATGCGAATTTTCGGGGCGTAGTGGCGGACTATCTGTTCCTGGTCGCGGGGGGGGAAATGCGCCCAGGCCCGTTGCCCACCTTCCAACTCACGCCACGGATTGCTCTTGGAAGAGGAGCTTTTTCCAAAAGAACTTGATGTTTCCATCTGCTTTTGCCGTGACCTTCCAAGTATTTATTTTCTCTGCCGCTTGTCTTATGGCCACGCTGGCCGGGCAATCGGGGCTCATGTGCGCAAAGGGCGTTTGGTTGATGACAGCCTTGCGCACCGCTGGGTCAAGGGGGATGAAGCCCACCAGATCAAGGGACACGCCAGAGAGAAAATGATCGCAGGCCTTGTACAACTTCACGAAAATTTCTTTTGCGGTCTTTTCATCCTTGGCCATGTTCACCAGAACGCGGAAACGGTCCACCCCATGATTCAGCTTCAGCACCTTAATAAGTGCGTAGGCGTCGGTGAGCGAGGTCGGCTCCGTGGTCAGAACCACAAGCCGTTCCTGCGCCGCAATGTTGAAGTAAAGCACATTGTCGTTGATGCCGGCGCCGGTGTCCACGATCAAATGATCAATTCCACCTTCTAAGTAGTCCATGGCTTCGAGAAGGTCCAGCTTTTGTCCGGTGGTCAGGTTCACCATGTCGCTGACTCCTGACGCCGCAGGCAAAATGCGGAAGCCGTATGGCGTGTCGCACAGGATCTTTTCCAGCGTCATGCCTTCGTTGAACAGGTGGAACAGGTTCAGCTTGGGCGCGATCCCCAGAATGACATCCACGTTGGCCAGGCCCAGGTCCGCGTCGAGGATCACCACGCGCTTGCCCATCTTGGTCAGCGCGCAGGCGAGGTTCACCGAAATGTTCGTCTTGCCGACACCGCCCTTGCCGGAGGTGACGGAGAAGACCAGGGGGAGTGCCGTCGCAGTCATTGTGCCTCGCCTTATTATGCCGCCTGCTCGGCGTTCTGGCCGGGCAGCGTGTGCTTGAAGATCAACCGCCACAACATGTCGCTCGAGGCCGGGGCAATGCTGTTCTTGAGCCCGGAGCCAAAAGACAGGGCGGATACGGGAAGTTCCGTGAGCCGCGCCATATTGAGCAGCGCCCCGAAACTACAGGCTTCGTCCAGTTTCGTCCAGATGAGACTTTGCAACTGCGGGCACATGTAGCGCTTGGCGATTTCCGCATACTGGCTTGCCGCAAAGTAGGGGGCGAGAACCAGATGCGCGGCCATGTCGATGCCGTCGTCCAGGCCGAGATCGGCCAGGTGTTCGCTCAGTGCGGCCTTGCCGCTGAGTCCTGGCAGGTCCACAAAGATCATATCGAACTTGGGCGCTTCCTTGATGAGCTCCTGCATTTCCTCTGCGCTGCCCGCTTCGCGGAAGGCCAGGCCCGAGAGGTCGGCATAGTGGCGCAGCACGAGCCGGCCCTTGCCCTGGCCTTGGTCGGCCGCGACGACGCAGATGCGTGCCTTGGGCCGGGCGTGCTTTTCGCGCAGGGCCAGGCGGATGAGCGTCAGGGTCTTGCCGACGCCATGCGGCCCGGCAAAGACATGGAACTTTTGACGCCACTTTTTTGACTCAAAGCCGTAACAAGGCGCCACGGACTCGAGCACAGGCAGGATGGGTCTGTCCGGGTCTGCCTTGAGCTCCAGGTAAACGCGCAGAAGCACCTGCATGTCCGCTTCCTCGCGTTCCAGGTACTTGATGGCGACGCGCTGGCGGGGCGTCAGTTCGTCCATGTTGAGCTGCGGCTTCACCAGGGCCATGAGCTGGTCCTTGATCTGCCGCCACTCGCAGGCCCAGTCCGCAGGGGTCGCGTCCATCTGCGGCATGATGCCGCTGGCGTCGCGCGCGGGCATGAGGGGCGTGCTTCTGGATGTTGCCACAGCGTTTCTGGGGTCTATGGCGGCTGTGATCTCGCAGCCCTTGCCCGCCCCGTTGCGCACGGTCTTGGTGCCCAGGATGATCGCCTCATCGCCCAGCTCGGCCTTGACCCTCGCGAGGGCCGCCTGAATATCCGATCCCTTGAAAGTTTTTACGTGCATGGCTCTAGCTCAGTTTCACAGTGGCCAAGGATTGGATTCGAATATCTGCCGGTATTTCCGCCTGCGAAATCACAGGCAACGTTGGCAGGAAGCGAAGCAACAATTGGGCCAAGTGTGGCCGCACTTGGGGTGTGGTGAGCAGAACAGGCTGTCCGTCCGTGCCGATGGCGGCATCCTGCGCGGTGGAGATGGCCTTGATGATCTGCTGGGCCTTGGCGGGCTCGAGCGCCAGGTAGCCTCCCTGGTCCGTGTTGCGCAGGCTGTTGATCAGCACGGTGTCGATGTCGTTGGCGAGCGTAAGGATGGGCAGCGAGTTGTCGCTGGCCAGGAAGCCCTTCACTATGGTGCGTCCCATGCGGGAGCGGATGTACTCGGTGAGTATGGCGGGCTCCTGAACGGCCGGGCCATAGTCGGCCAGCGCTTCCGTAATGGAGAGCATGTCGCGGATGGAGATGCCCTCGCGCACAAGATTCTGCAGCACCTTCTGCACCGTGCCCAGGGGCAGCACGCCGGGGATAAGGTTCTCCACGGCCTTGGGCGCGCGCTTGGCCAGATTGTTCATAAGCTCCTGCACTTCCTGGCGTCCAAGGAACTCGTGCAGGTTGCGGCGGAAGACTTCTGTCAGGTGCGTGGCCACAACGGTGGAGGGGTCCACTACAGTGTACCCGGCCAGCATGGCCGATTCGCGTCTGGCTTCCGGTATCCACACCGCAGGCAGGTTGAAGGCCGGTTCCACGGTGGCCACGCCTTCGATGCGGTGCTTGGCGTCGCCGGGGTCCATGGCCAGGAAATGATCGATGAGAATCTCCGCCGAGGCGATGGGGTTGCCCTTCACCAGCACGCGGTATTCGCCGGGCTTGAGCTGCAGATTGTCGCGCAGGTGCAGCGAGGGGATGACCACGCCCATGTCCAGGGCGAACTGGCGGCGGATGCTGCGGATGCGCGAGAGCAGGTTGCCGTTCTGCTCCTCGTCGACCAGGGGAATGAGCCCGTAGCCGACTTCCAGCTCCAGCTGGTCAAGCGGCAGAAGCGACTGCACTTCCTCCGGGGTATCAAGCTTGGGACCGCCAGCGGCCTTGTCCTTTTCGGCCTGCTGCTGGGCGTCGTGGGCCGGGCGGGTGCGTTCGGCCATGCGGGCCACCCAGAAGATGAGCGCCGCGAAAAGAAGGAAGGGAATGGTCGGCAGGCCAGGCACGAGGGCGAAAACGACCAGGATGCCGGAAACGAGCTTGAGAGCCCTGTGGTGGAAGGTCAACTGGCCCAGGAATTCCTCGCCCATTTTGGCCTCTGCGGCCGCGCGGGAGACGATGATGCCCGAACCCGTGGCGATGATGAGCGAAGGGATGGTGGAGACCAGGCCATCGCCGATGGAGAGCAGGGTATAGGTGCGGGCCGCTTCCTGCCAGGGCATGCCCTTCTGGAACACGCCGACGAAGAAGCCGCCGATGACGTTGATGAGGAGCAGGATCATGCCCGCCTTCACGTCTCCCTGAACGAACTTTCCTGCGCCATCCATGGCGCCGTAGAAGTCTGCTTCCTTGCGGATTTTGTTGCGGCGCTTGGTGGCCTCGGGCTCGTCGATGAGACCGGCGTTCAAGTCCGCTTCAACTGCCATCTGCTTGCCGGGCATGGAATCCAGGGTGAAGCGGGCGGCGACTTCGGCGATGCGCGTCATACCGGCGACAATGACGGTCTTGTTGATGGTGAAGAGGATGAAGTAGATGACGATGCCGATGGCGTAGTTGCCGCCAACGACGAACTCGCCAAAGCTCTGGATAACCGATCCCGCCGCGCTGGTGCCCTCGTCGCCGTGGAGCAGAACAAGACGCGTTGCCGCCACGTTGAGTGAAAGGCGCATCAGGGTGGTGACCAGGAGCAGGGAAGGGAAGATGCTGAACTCGTTGGGCGATTCCATGAACATGCAGGTGATGAGCACGACCATGCTTAAGGAGATGCTCAAGGTGAGCATGAGGTCGAGGATAATCGTGGGGACCGGCACCAGCATCATCATGAGGATGACGACAACGCCAATGGCGAGCATTATGTCGCCTTGCTTGGCGAACTTGGAATAGTCGATGTCGATGGAGGCTGATTTGGCGCTCTGGGACATATTGTTGACGCTCCTCACGGTTTCAAACCGGCGGGACCGTCAACCCTTGAGGAGGCGGATCAGGCTTGGCGTCTCTTGAATTTCGAGAGCTTGGCCAATATTGCGGCCACTGCCTGATACATCTCTTCGGGAATTGTCTCGCCGATTTCCACCTGCTTATACAAAGCCTGTGCCAGAGGAGGATTCTCGTAGATGGGAATGTCGTTCTCGATGGCGATCTCACGGATTTTCTTGGCGATGGCATCCGCTCCCTTGGCGATGACCATGGGGGCTGGGGCTTCTGAAAGGTCGTAGCGCAAGGCGATGGCGAAGTGCGTGGGGTTGGTGATGACCACGTCGGCCTTGGGAACGGTACTTTTGAGACGGCGGCCCATGACCTCATACATTTTGCGCAGCTGCTTCTGCTTGATCATGGGATCGCCTTCGACCTGCCTGCGCTCGTCCTTTACTTCCTCTTTGGTCATCATGAGGTTGTCGCTGTAGCGGAAGCGCACATACCAGAGGTCGGCAATGGCGATGAGCACCATGGGCACAAGAGCGTAGCAGGCCATCTTGTAGGCGACCATCAGCATGTAGCTGGTTATGCCCATGATGTTCTGATGGAACAGGGGCAGCAGGTTCGGCAGCTCCTGCTTGATGACGATGTAGGGAGCGATGGCCACGACCGCCGCTTGGCCCATGCTGCGGCCAAGGCGCACCAGCGTGTCGGGGCTGATCATGAGCTGCTGCAGCGCTTTCATGATGTCGAAGTTGATGCGCGACCATTTCCATTCAAATTTCCAGAGTTTTCCCACCTGGAGACGGACTGCGGCATACGCCGTGATGGCGATGATGATCATGAGCGGAACGACCATGAGGGCGATTTTGCCAAGGGACCAGACGAATAGGTGGTACACGGTCTGCTGATCCAGGGTCTGGGTCAGGCCTTCGGTGAAATACCAGTGAAAAATCTCGGTGAGGTTTTTGTAGAAGTACGGAATCATGTAGCGCATGGCGATGACGCCGACCAGCAGCACCACCGCCTTGCTCACCTCCGGAGATCTGGCGACGCTGCCTTCATCGCGCGCCTTCTTCACCCGCTTGGTGGTCGCCTGTTCTGTTCTGCTTGGATCGTCTCTCGACATGTCGTGCTCTACCGCGCTCTGCGCATTACGTGTGTGGCGGGACGCCGAGATGCATGAGGTGCAGCATCACCTGGTCCATGGCCTGAATGAAGTTCGTCACGTAGTCGCTCATCATCTCCATGACATAGGACATGAACAGGAAGCCCACGGCGATCTTGAGCGGAAAGCCCATGACCAGGATGTTCATCTGCGGCGCCGTGCGCGAGATGAGCGCCAGGGCCAGATCCACCAGGAACAGCGCCATTATGACCGGCGCGGCGATGCGCACGCCGAGGATGAACATCTGCTTGGAGAACACCATGACCTCGGTCATCAGTTCCGGGGTGAGGAACAACCCCCCCGGAGGCACGATGTCGAAGCTGCTCCCCAGGGCCTTGATCAGGTGCAGGTGCCCGTTCAGCGAAAGAAACGTGAGCATGGTGCACATGTAGATGAAGTGCGTGGTCATGGGCTCTTCCTGGCCGGTCAGGGGGTCGATGGAATTGACCATGGAGAAGCCCATCTGGAAGTTGATGATGGCGCCGCCGATCTGCACGGCGGCGATGATCATGCGCACAATACAGCCAAGCGTGAGGCCGAGCACGATTTCCCCCGCGAACATGACGGCGATGTTTATGGGATGGGACGGGAAGTAGCTGCCTGGGAAGGACAGCTTGGGCCATACGGCGAGGGTGATGACGAGCAGCAGAGCGGCCTTGAGGACGTTTGGCAGCGTATCCCCGAAAAAAGGCATGACGAAGAGCACCACGCTGATGCGGAACAGCGTGAGATAAAAGCTCAAAATCATGTTCGGGTCGAAATTGAAGATATCCATTGCCTGTCCGTCTGGCTCTGCCGTTCGTGGTTCTGCGCACGGCGCACAGAACTCTCCAAGCATAGCGAGGGCAGACTAGCCCACCTTGTGCGGGGCGTAAAGCAGGAAGGCCGCGCACAAGGCGCGCGCAAGGCGAAAGGCTAGTTCAGGATGTAGCGCATGGGGTTCACAGGAACGCCGCCAATGCGCACTTCGTAGTGCAGGTGCGGACCGGTGCTGCGGCCCGAATCGCCGATGAAGGCGATGACTTCGCCGCGCTGCACCACTTGGCCCTGCTTCACGTTGGCTCGCTGGAGGTGGGCGTAGCGCGTCACCAGCCCGGTGCCGTGGGTGATGTTCACCACAAGGCCATAGGAGGAGTCGCGTTCGATGAAGGAGACGACCCCGCGCGAAGGAGCATAGATGGGCGTACCTGCCGGAGCGGAGATGTCAAGGCCCTTATGGAATTCCTTCTTGGCGGTGAAAGGCGAGCTGCGCCAGCCGAAGCCGGAGGTGACCCAACCGCCGGCGGGCCAGACGGAAGGCGTGGACTCAAGCACGTCCCTGTTGGCGCGCAGGCGCTGGATGACTTCCTGCTGGCGCACTTCCTCAAGCCTGGCCTCCACCGAAAGCTGACGCAAAAATTCGTTCATCTTGCGGGCGAGCAACTCCTGCCTGTAGATGGGCAGATACCCTTTGGTGGTGTCCTGCCCCGGGCCCCCGCGCGAGGCCACGCTCATGGTGTTTTCCTGCTCCAGGTTGATCATCACGCGCAGCTTGGAGTCGAAGTCGCGGATGCGCGAGACGTCCTTCTGCAGGCTAATGAGCTTTTGGCTCAGATTGAGGAGCTGGGACTTCTGTTCTGTGGCGGATTTTTCGGTTAGATTCAGGCTGCGTTCCAACGTGCCGCTGGAAGCCATGTTTTTGAGCAGCACCAGGTTGCCGAAAACCATGAGCGCCAGGAGCAGGCCTAGGCCCAGCAGCATCCACCCCCGCATTTGAATCTTGCGGGTCGTGCCGCGCTTTTCGCGGAACATGACGATATGGAAGCGTCCGAACAACATGCTGTTTAGTGTCAATGCCTTAGCGTTAAATAAAATCTGTCGGGAGTCTCTCACCTAGCCCATCAAGGCTGTGGGGTCAAGGGAAGCTGCTGGCGGTCCAACTGATAGCGGGTGAGGGCGTTCAGAACATTGTTCCGGATGCGCTTGTCTCGGCCCATCTCGAGTTGGAGCCAATCGTGGATCTCCGTGCGGCGCGTGCTGCCCGAGGATGGGCAGTCGTTCTTCCAGATGGGCAGCTCCCACTGGCGGGCCGCAGTGCGCATGAAGGATTTTTCAAGGAACAGGGCCGGGCGGATGACCTTGAGCCGTCCGCCAAAGAAGTCCTCAGAGGCCGTGAGACCGTCAACGCGCCCGTTCTGCACCACATTCATGAAAAACGTCACCACGAGGTCGTCGGCGTTGTGCCCAAAGGCCAGGTGGGTCAGATTGTACTGGCTGCAAAGGTCGAAAAGCCGCTTGCGGCGAAGCATGGCGCAGAAGAAGCAGGGGGAATTCTTGCGGTTCTCCTCGGAGTGCGCGCGCGGCCCGTGGTCCGAGAGCTCGATGTGCGCAGCAAGCCCCTCCTTGATGGTCCAGTCAACAAGCGGCTTGTGGCTTTCCGGGTTGAAGCCGGGATTCACGTGCAGCACCATCAGTTCTATGGGAAAGGGCACAATGGCCTTGCGGATTGTCAACGTCTTGATGAGGGCGAAACTGTCCACGCCGCCGGAAACCGCAACCCCGATGCGTGCGCCAGGGCCAGCCATGGTGATCTTTTGCATCAGCATGCCAACGGTGCTGACGCACTTCTTCTGTGCGAACGTCAATTTGCCAAAACCGGCCATGTGAGACTCCTCTCTCAGCTTCCAGACAACCCGTGGGGGCACTTATGCCATTTGCGCTTGACATGCAACCGGCACACGGTTAACTGAAACTCCTTTGCGTGACAGTCCCGTTCATAGATCAACCGATCGCCGCCGCATGCCGTGCGGATCAGGATATCTTCCCCCAGGGCGCCGCCCTTAGCCATACTTGGAAGGCCAGCCTTGACCAACCCCGCTACACGTCTCGGACTGCTGCTTTTGCTGGTGCTGTTGATGGCGCTGGGCATCGGCTATTTCCTGTATCAGCAGGAGCAGAGGCTGGCGCTGGGCGTTTGGCCCGAATACGGCATTGACGCCGTGCAGAGCATAGAGCTCGTTGCCGGAAAAGAACGCTACACGCTGCAGCGTGAGCCCACAGGCTGGGTGGTGCGCCTGGAGGGGGCCGACGCCGACACCGTGCCCGTGCCCGCCGATGTGTCGCGCATTGAAGCCCTGCTTGCGGCTATTGCGCATAACCGTCCCCGCCAGACATTGGACCAGGATTCCGGCGTGGACAACACGCAACTGGGATTCGACAAGCCTGCGGTGCAGCTGCTGCTCAAACCGACCAGCGCGGACGATCCCACTGTGCGCCTCACGCTGGGGCATGAAACGCCCACTGGCGCAGCGATCTACGCACACAGCTCCCTGGCGCCCGAGACTGTGTTTTTGCTCGATGCGAGCGTGCTACACCACTTCGACAAACCCGCCGAGTATTACTTCGACGCCCGGCTTCTCGACGTCAAAGGCGAGGATGTGCAGCGGCTGACTTTGTATGGCGGGCAGGGGCTGCAGTGGGATATGGACCGCAAGGACGACCTGTTCACCTTCAGCGAGCCGGCCAGCATGAGGGGCACGACCCTGACGGCCTCCGAGGTCCGGCTTTATGTGCACAACCTCACCTCCATCACCGCTGATGTGATAATGACCAAGCCGGATCGTCAGGTGGTCGGCAAGGCAGCCTGCATCATTGAGATGCTGCTGCCTAAGGCCACCGAGCCCCTGCGGCTGGAACTTTTTGCTCCCCTTGACGCCGACCAGGTGTACGGCCGCTCCACGCGCCATCCCAACGGTTTTCTCATCGACAAGGACAAGGCCAAGAGTCTCATTCGCCAAGCTTATGACATGCAGTGGCGCGGCGTTGTGAACTTTGACTCCACCAAGGTGGAAGGCGCGCGCATCTTCTCCGTCGCCAGCAACCAGACCTTGCAGGTGGATAAAAACCCCACAGGCTGGGAGGAGCGTGACACCGGCCGCAAGATGTCGGGTATTGACATGACGCTGTGGCGACTTAAAGAATTAAGGTTCGAAGCGGAACCAGTGCCCCGCTTGGGGTACCCTGCGACGCAGCGCCTTGAGCTTGACCTCCTTACGAAGGATGGCAAGGTGCTGTCTAATTTTACGTTCTTTACAGATCCCCGCCTCCCGGCGGACCAGTGCTGGCTCAAGGTTGGATCGGAGGAGATGTTCTACCCGGTCTCAAACCAGCTGCTCGAAGATGTGCAAGGATACCTGCCGGTGCGGCAGTCCAAGGCCCCTTAAGGCGCGCGGCGCGGCATTACGGTTCAACATTCGATTTCAAGGAGTGCTTCATGGCGAGAATCACAGTTGAAGATTGTCTCGAGAAGGTTCCCAACCGTTTCCTTATCGTGCAGATGGCCATCAAGCGCGTGAAGCAGTATCGTGAAGGCTACGCTCCGCTCATCGAGTCGCACAACAAAGAGGCCGTCACCGCCCTGCGCGAGATTGCCCAGGGCAAAGTGCTGCCCGGCGAAGCGATTCCCGAGGCCGGCATCCAGGCCCCTGAAGCCTAAAGATTGCTCCAATGGCCAAACGCGATTTCTATGAAATCCTCGGAGTCGAGAAGAACGCCTCCGAGGATGAACTGAAGAAGGCCTACCGCAAGCTGGCCTTTGAGTTTCACCCCGACCGCAACCAGGAAGACCCGGAGGCCGAGCAGAAGTTCAAGGAGGCCGCCGAGGCCTATGATGTTCTGCGCGATCCTGAAAAGCGCCGCCGCTACGACACCTTCGGGCATGATGGCCTGAACGGCGGCGGCCAGGGCTTCAATTCGTCCGAGGACATCTTCGGCGCCTTCAGCGACATCTTCGGTGAAGTCTTCGGCTTTTCCGGCAGCGGCGGTCGCGGAGGAGGGCGTCGGCCTCAGGCGGGCATGGACCTGCGCTACAACCTGAACATCACCTTCCGCCAGGCGGCCAAGGGCGACGAGGTTCAGCTCAGAATCCCCACGAACATACCTTGCGCCCAGTGCAAAGGCACCGGTGCGGAGCCCGGCACGGAGATGAGCGACTGCCGACAGTGCCGGGGCACCGGCCATGTGCAGCAGGCGCAAGGCTTCTTCCGTATCTCCGTCACCTGCCCCAGCTGCCACGGCCGGGGCAAGATCATAACCAAGTTCTGCTCCGCTTGCCACGGCGCGGGCGTCACCAGCCAGGTGCGCGAGCTCAAGGTGCGCATTCCGGCGGGAGTGGACGACGGCTCGCGCCTGCGTCTGCGCGGCGAAGGCGAGCCTGGCGTGAACGGCGGCCCGCACGGTGATCTCTTCGTCGTCATCAGCGTGGAGGCCGACAAGACCTTTGAACGCCAGGGGCAGGACCTTGTGCTGCGCCGGTCCATCAGCGTGGTGCAGGCGGCCCTGGGCGACAAAATCGAAATTCCCACTCTGGATGATCCCATCATGGTGGATATTCCCAAGGGCACCCAGGGCGGCGAAATCTTCCAGCTGCGCGGCATGGGCATGCCCCACCCCGGAGGCGGCCGCAAGGGCGACCTGCTGATCGAGGTGCGTGTGGAGACGCCAACTGGCCTCTCCGCCAAGCAGGAGGAGCTTCTGCGCGAATTCGCAAAGCTTGAAGAGGAGAAGCCTTTGAAGAAGGCCAAGAACTTCTTCAAGAAGGCGAAAGAAAAGGTCATGGGAGACTAAGATGAGCCAAGAATTCTCGCACTTGGACGCTGATGGGCGCGCCCGCATGGTCGATGTCTCCGGCAAGGCCGAGAGCGTCCGCACCGCCCGCGTCCGGGCCGAGGTCCTGCTCAACGCCGAAACCATGCGCCTTCTTGTGCAGAAGGCCCTGCCCAAGGGCGAGGTGCTCGGCACGGCGCGCATCGCCGGCATCTTGGCCGCAAAGCGCACCTTCGAGCTCATTCCTTTGTGCCACCCATTGCCTCTTGATTTCGCCGACGTCTCCTTTGACATCGACGAGGCCGCGGGCATTGTGCGCATAGAAGCCGAGGCCCGCACAAGCGCCCGCACCGGCGTGGAGATGGAGGCGCTTTTGGCCGCGCAGGTGGCTGCAGCCACCATCTACGACATGTGCAAGGCCGTGCAGAAGGACATCCGCATCACCAACTGTCGCTTGGTGTACAAGAGCGGTGGCAAGAGCGGCTTGTTCCAGGCCGAATAGTTTCCGCATCCCAAAAAAATTGAAACGCCCGCCCCGGTACTGCCGGAGCGGGCGTTTTTGCGCTCTTTGGTCAGCAAGCTATGAGGCGTACAGGTGCGCCGTCTCGCGCAGCACTTCCGTCAGGCCGTCCTGGGCGCGTTTCAAATCCTCCGGGCTGATGCAGGCGGGCGGCATGAGGTAGACCACGTTGCCCATGGGCCGGATGAGCAGCCCGCGCGCAAAGCACTTGGCCTTCACTGCTGCGCCGATTTCCGCGTGGTAGTCGCTGGGCTCGTTGCCCAGGGTGACGGCGGCGATGGACCCCAGCGCGCGGGGCCGGGTGACTCCCGGCAGTTTGGCCACCTCTGCCAGCCAGGCCAGGTTGGACTCGGTGATGCGCGCAATGCGCTCAAGGGTGTGCTCTTCCTCAAAGAGCTTGAGCGAGGCGAGACCGGCCGCGCAGCCTAGCGGATTGGCCGTGAAGGAATGGCCGTGGGCGAAGGCCGTGTAGAAGCTGTCACTCAGGAAGGCCTCGTAGATACGCTGGCTGGCGACCGTCGCAGCCAGAGGCAGAAAGCCGCCGCTTATGCCTTTTGATAGACAGACCAGATCCGGCACGACCTGGGCCTGCTCCATGGCGAACATGGTGCCTGTGCGGCCAAAGCCGGTCATGACTTCATCAAGGATGACGGGGATGGAATGCGCCTGCATGCGCTCGCACACGGCGCGCAGGAATTCCGGGCGGCACATGTTCATGCCGGAAGCGCCCTGCACCAGGGGTTCGGCCAAAAAAGCCGCCGCCTCATGCCCGTGGCGTTCCAAAACGTCATCAATGCGCGCCAGCGCCATTGCCTCGCGTCTTTCACAGGCGTTGTCGCCTATCCAGGTCGGGGCGAAGGGCAGGTGCACCACCTCGCAGAGCAATTCGTCAAAGGGGCCATAATACCCGCTGGTGCGGCCGACGGCCATGGCGCCGAAGGTGTCGCCGTGGTAGCCGCCCTGCATGGCCAGAAAGAGCCTGCGGTTGGTGACCCCAGTGTTGCGCCAGTACTGCCAGGCCATTTTGAGCGCCACTTCGACAGCGGTTGAGCCGTTGTCGGAGTAAAACACGCGGGAAAGCGGCCGGGGCATGGCCTTGATGATGGACTCGGCCAGACGGGCGGCTGGCTCGTGGGTGAACCCGGCGAAGATCACATGCTCAAGCGTGGCCGCCTGCTTGGCCAGGGCGGCGGCGATCTTCGGGTGGCTGTGCCCGTGCACGTTGACCCACCAGGAGCAGGCCATGTCCAGGATCTCGCGGCCGTCTTCCAAGAACAGCTTTGCGCCCAGGGCGCTGGCCACGGGCAGCGGCGGCGGCGCTGTGTGCTCCTGCGTGAAGGGGTGCCAAACGTATTTTTGATCGATTTCGACAAGGCTCTCGGTCATGACTTCCACCTGATCCAATCCAGGGCTCCGGGCAGGGGGGCCACGCGTTTGAGGGAATCCCTGGTCAGCGGATCCAGGGGCGGAATCTCCGCCAGCACTTTAACATTGCCGAACTGCTCGATGGCCGCGCGGTTGCCGGGGTTGAGCGGGCCGGAAAGAACGACGCCCAGCACGGCCAGATTGCGGGAGCGCAAGGCGGCCAGCGTCAGGCACGTGTGGTTGATGGTGCCGAGTCCGCTTCTGGCTGCGACAATGACCGGCGCGCCCAGGCGCACCATGAGGTCCAGGGTGGTGGCGCTCTCGTTCAGCGGCACCAGCACGCCGCCCGCGCCTTCGATGACCAGCGGACGCGAGGTTTCTGGCGCGTGGAAGTCGTCGAGTTCGATGCGCTTGCCCTCAAGCCTGGACGCATCGTGGCCGGAGAGAGGCGCGCGCAGCAGGTGCCGCTCCGGGTGGGCAAAGGCCCCGGAAAGTCTCGTGACGATGTCCGCGTCACGGTCGGGCGGATGCCCCGTCTGAATGGGCTTCCAGTAGTCCGCGCCCGCGTGCAGGCACAGCCACGCGGAAACGACGGTTTTGCCCGCGTCCGTGTCCGTTCCGGTGACGAAAACCTTCATGCCGTCTCCTTTGCGATGAAGCCGTAGAGAACGCGCGCCGTGGCGTCCATGCCTTTGGCGAAACGCCTGAGCACGGACCGGATGGGCGCCGGATGGTAGCCGGGCCTGGGCTGGTCCGCGCCGATGCCACGGAAGCTGTCGGCAAAGGCGCGGGCGTTCTCATAGTGGATGACATGGCTCGTGATGCTGAAATATGCGCGCCGTCCAGAGTCGCCCGCAAGCCCCGACAGAGCACGGGTAAGGGCGTTTTCCTCAGGCAAGGGCAGCAGGCCGGATTCGCGCCCAAGATCGCGGAAAGCCTGCTCCCATTCCGGAAAGCTGCCCGCCAGAGGCACGGCAAAGGCCAAAAGCGGTGTTTGCCGCGCCAAATGCGCCAGCCCGGCCACGGGATCGCGGAACCACTGGGCCGCAAGGTTGCTCACAATGGCGGCTGGCGTGGCGGGAAAGCTGGCTCCCTCGCCATCCTGCACGGCAAAGGAAAGCTGCGGCAAGCGCCCCAGGCGCGCCCGGCAACGCTCAAGCATTTCCGGAGCAATGTCCGTAGCCTGATAGTGCTCTGCCTGATCGGCCAGCAGCGAGGACAGCAGCCCGGTGCCGCAGCCTATCTCCACCACAAGCCCCGTGCGGGGCAGGCCGCCGTGTGCGGCGATGAACGCGGCCAGCCGCGCCGCGCTTTCGCGTTGGAGCAGGGCATGGTCGTCATACTGCGCAGCACGCGCACCAAAGCGGCGGGCCACCAGCTCGCCATGCGTCGGCGGCATCTTACCGCAGGGCATGGATGAACTCCCGCACGCGAGGCAGGCAGTGCGCAGTGCGTGTGAAGGGCAGGGCGTGCCCTCCAGCCTTGAAAATCTCAAGCTGGGCGCCGGGCAGGGTGCTCTGCGCTTCTCTCGCCAAGGCCAGGGGGACGATGCGGTCGTCCTCGGCGTGCAGCAGCAGGATGGGGGGCGTTGTCTGCGGCAAGGGCGGGCTTGCCAGCAGCATGTCCAGGTCGCGCAGGCGCAGCAGGTCCTCCCGCAGACGGCGCAAGCCTGAAGCATCCTGCGGGGCGTTTTCAGGTGACTGCTGCCCGCAGCGTTTGGTGAAGCGGCGCAGCACTTCGGCTGGGGCCACGTCCAGGCGGGCGAGCATGGCGTCAAGGAGTTCCGGCGGGGTCCCGGTGTTCTGGTCCGTCTTTGCGCAAAAATGCAGGAATGCGCCAAACCCGATGAGCCCGCGCCAGGGGATGTTGAAGCCGAGCAGCTTGGCGAAGCCGAAGGAATGCCCCACGCCGATCCAGCCTTCGGCGTTTGTTGGAAGCGAAGCGGCAATATCCATGCACTCCGGGCCGAAATATCCAGCGTCGAGCTGAAGCGTCGGGCGGTCCGCAAAGGCCTCGGTCCAGGCGTCCCAGACGCAAGGGCCGTAGCCCCAGCCGTGCAGGAAGACGAGGCCGGTCATAAGCTGCCGAGCGCCTTCATAAGCCGGGTCATGTCCGCGTCCGTGTGCGAGGCGGAGAGGCCGAGGCGCAGCCGCGAGGTGCCTTGGGGCACGGTGGGCGGCCGCACGGCGGAAACAAGAATGCCCTTGGCGGCAAGCGCTTCTTTGGCCGCTATGGCGCGCTCCGGCGTGCCCAGGATCACGGGCACGATGTGCGTGGTGGATTGGCCGGGATCGAAACCGAGCTTGCGCAGGTTCGCGCGGAGATTCTCCGCCCTGGCGAGCAGCCCCTTGCGTTCGGCGTCGAGGCTGGGCAGCAGTTCCCAGGCGCGCAGACCGGCGGCGACGACAAGCGGCGAGGGCGCGGTGGAGAAGATGAACCCGCCGGCCTTGTTCAGCAGGTAGTCGCGCACAAGGCGGGCGCAGGCCACATAGCCGCCGCTCGTGCCCAGGGCCTTGCTCATGGTGCCCATGACCACTGTGGCCGGGTCCAGGTCGATTGCCTCGCACAGGCCATAGCCGCGGGGGCCGAAGACTCCTGTGGCGTGCGCTTCGTCGATGTAGAGGAGCGCGCCGAAACGACGGGCGAGGGCTTGGAGCGCCGCCACGTCGGCCTGGTCGCCATCCATGCCGAAGACGCTCTCGGACAGGATGATCTTGGGCCGGAGTTCATCTGCGTGTTTTTCAAGCAACGCATTAAGGTGCGCCAGGTCCAAATGGCGGTAGCGGATCTGCTTCGCCCCGGCCAGGGCGCAGCCAAGATGCATGCTGGCGTGGTTCAGCTTGTCCGCAAAGACTAGCGGCTCCGCGCCGAGCACGCTTTTGTCCAGCAGGGCGGCGATGCACGCGGCGTTGGTCTGGTAGCCGGTGGAGAAGATGAGCGCGGCCTCGGTGCCTTTGTCCGTGGCGATGCGCGCCTCGAAGGCCTGGTGCACCGGGGTGTTGCCGGACAACAGCCGCGAGCCAGTCGAGCCCGCGCCGTACTTGCGTCCGGCCTCAAGGGCGGCGTCCACAAGCTCCGGCCTTTTGGCCAGGCCCATGTAGTCGTTGCCGGAGAAATCGAGCCGGGCGCTGCAGTCCGAATCGGGCAGGCGGCGCAAAAGTCCCTGGGCCGCCAGGGATTCCAGGGCGGCGGCATAGTGTTGCAAAGTCTCGTTCATGTCATGCGGCCTTTGGACCGCGAAAGGGCGGACCGGCGGCTACCAGACCATGCGCATGCGCACGCCCTGGGCCGAGATGTGTTCCTTGATTTGGCGGATGGTGTATTCGCCATAGTGCACAATGGAGGCGATGAGCGCGGCCGAGGCCTTGCCCTTGCTGAAGGCGTCGGCCATGTGCTGCGGATTGCCCGCCCCGCCGGAGGCGATGACCGGAATGCGCACGCTCTTGCTCACAAGCCGCGTCAGCTCCAAGTCGTAGCCGTCCTTGGTGCCGTCCGCGTCGATGGAGTTGAGGCAGATTTCGCCAGCGCCCAAGGATTCTCCGGTCTTGGCCCATTCCAGAGCGTCCATGCCGGTGTACTTGCGTCCGCCGTGGATGACGACCTCGAAGCCGGACGGGATCTTGCCGCTTTTCTCCACACGCTTCACGTCCATGCCCAGCACCACGCATTGCGCGCCAAAGGCCGCTGCGCCTTCGCTGATGATGTCCGGGTTCTTGACCGCGCCGGAGTTGACCGAGCACTTCTCTGCGCCCGCCAGCAGCACGGCGCGCATGTCGGCCACGGAATTGATGCCGCCGCCGACGGAAAAGGGAATGAAGATCTGGCTGGCCACGCGCTCCACAACATCAAGGAAGATGCCCCGGCCTTCTGAAGAGGCGGTGATGTCGTAGAACACGATCTCGTCCGCGCCCTGCTCGTAATACATGCGCGCGGTTTCGACCGGATCGCCGATGTCCACGTTGCCCTTGAACTTGACGCCCTTAGTGAGTTTGCCGTCGCGCACGTCGAGGCAGGGAATGATGCGCCTGCTAAGCATTGCGGACCTCCAGGCAGTAGTCGTGGAAATTCTTCAGCAGCTTGAGGCCCGGCGTCCCGCTTTTCTCCGGGTGGAACTGCACGGCCCACAGTCCGGTGCGGCCGTGGATGGAGCAGAAGTTTTCGCCGTACTTCGTCTCGCCGATGATGAACTCTGGCTTGGGCGCGGGATAATAGCTGTGCACGAAGTAGAATTCAGCCTCGGCCGGAATGTCCTTGAACAGCGGGCAGTCCTTTTTGAGGGCCACGCTGTTCCAGCCCATGTGCGGCACGCGGATGGGGGTGCCGTCCTCTTCGAGCCAGGCCGGGTTGAACAGACGGCACTCGCCGGGGATGATGGCCAGCGTGCGGGTGTCGTTTTCTTCGCAGTAGTCCAGCAGAATTTGGCAGCCAACGCAGATGCCGAGAAGAGGCTTCTCCTGCCAGATGAGGCTCTTGAGCACTTCGTCCAGGCCGCCGGAGGTCAGTTCGTTCATGGCCTGGCCAGCAGCGCCTACGCCGGGGAAGATGATGCCGTCGGCATTGGACAGGACGTCGGGATCTGCGGTGATCTGGTTCTCTATGCCCAGATGGTCGAGGGCGCGGCGGACACTGGTCTGATTGCCGGCCTTGTAGTCGAGGATGGCGAGCATTCCGGGCTCCTTGATGCTGATGTGACGCAAAGGTTTCCTGTGCGGACTAGTCAATTTCCTTGCGGAACACAAGAGGGCGGAATGGGAGCTATTTGGCGAGGACGCGCAGGTAGAGATCGCCGGTGAAGGGGCCAAGCTTGCGGCCCAGGCCGCGCAGGCGCACCGGGCGCCCCACGATGAAATCCAGCGGAAGGGTTATCTCGACAGTGCGCGCATCGCCGAAGCGCGCGGTGATGGTGAGGCGGAGCAGCTTGCCCGGGCCAAGGGCGGAGGCCGGATAGCTCACTGTCTGCTCATCGTCCAGCTGCCCGCGCAGCCAGGATTTGACGCCGCCGACAAGGCCTTTGCTCAAGTCCACGCCTAGGGTCTTGTTGCCCCAGGTGAGTTCCAGCCTGCGGCGCTTGGGGGCGGCGGGCTGCGCTTGATTGCGGCGCGGGCCCTGGGGTGGCTTCGGGGGCACCGGCTGGCCGGGGCCCGGGCGTCCATGCTTCAGCTGGCTGTAAATGTCCTCAAAGACCTGCCGCGCAAAGGGGTCGGCAAGCAGATCGCGCAGGACTTCCTCCTCGCGGAGATGGAAATTGCCGCTGCCAAAATTCGCGTTCGCCCGTTGGCTTGTCTGCTGGCCCGTCTGTTGTCCGGGCTGTTGTCCGGGCTGCTGGCCGGGCTGCGATGCGGACTGCTGGCCCGGCTTTTGAGACGATTGCGAAGCGCTCTTGGCGTACGCCCTGTCGGCTTGTGTCTTGCGGGCTTTGGCGTCTGGCGGTTCTTGGCGGTTGCGCCGCGCTTTGCCCATGCGCTCGGCGGGGTCGTCTTGAATAGTCCGCGAAAGCAGGATGTACGCCTCGTTCAACTCCCGGAATTTATCCGCCGCGTCGGGCGCGGGATTCAGGTCCGGGTGCAGGGAAAACGCCATTTTGCGGAACGCGGCCTTGACCTCGTCCAGCCCGGCTCCAGGGGGAACCTTGAGAATGCGCTGGCAATCCCTGATGTTCATGAGCGGCGGCGATTTTTGAGCGCTTCCGTGAGCACCAGGGCGTGCGGCGTTTCATTGCCGGGTTCGTGGACCAATCCGTGCTCATACAGATAATCCACGCCCTCTTGCACGAAAGCCTCGTGTCCGGCCGCATGCTGCACGCCAGGGCAATCGCTTTGGATCATCTCCCAACTGGCCCTGTCGACCAGATTGCCGCGGAAGTACGGCCAGGCGCGGCAGATGTCCGGCCTGCCGGGGTGCACGCCGCAGCCCTTCCCCTCAAGGAAGAACACGCAGTAGCCGTCCGGCCCGATGCGCAGGCGCAGCTTTTCTCCGGCATGCTCCGCGAACCGAGCCAGCATGTCGCCGACGGCGAGCCCAAGATGCGCGGCCAGGCGCTCCCGGTCATGCTCCGTCAGCACGATACCGCCTTCGCCTTGGCAGCAGTGCCCGCAGCGTTTGCAGTCAAAGGCCGCATCGGTCATGCGGCACCGCCTTGAACAAGCTGGGCGTGGTCCACCATGAGGCAGCGGTCCTCCACGACGAAGACGCCGCTGACGCTGAGAATCTCTCGCGCTTCAGCGCTGATGATGCCCGACTGCATCCAAAAGGCCTGCGGGCGCTTGGCCAGGGCCAAGGCTTCACGCGCATGCTCCGGGCAGGCCTCGGCCGCGCGGAACAGGTCGACGAGGTCGATGGAGCAGGGCACGTCCGCAAGGGTTGGATAGGCCGCGAGGCCCCAAACAGTGGGGCGCTTGGGATGCACGGGGATGACCGTGAAGCCCGCGTCGATGAGGTAGCGGCCCACCCTGTCCACCGGCTGGCCAGGCTTGTCCTTGGCGCCCACAATGGCGATGGTCTTGACCTGACGCAGCAGGGCGGCTAGCTCTGTGTCGCTGTACAGCATGATGTCCTTTTGGCGCACGCGCCAGTGAAACCATAGGGCGTCTATTCCGTGAACGGCATTTGATTCTGTAACGCAAACGCCCGCAAATGCCTAGACCCGCAACCGCCCACTGCATGGGAGTATCGCATGTTTGAAGCACTGGCCACAATCCCCGCAGAAGAGCTTTTTTTGCGCCATGCGCGCTGCCGCAAACTTCTGGCAGAGTTCGCGCCGGAGGCGGGCGGGCTGCTCGTGTTCGCACGCCCCGCAATCTATTATCTCTCCGGCACCATGGGCAGCGGCTGCTTGTGGCTCCCGCGCGAGGGCGAACCGCTGCTCTTTCTGCGCAAGGGCGAGGGCCGCGCCGCACTGGAGGCGCCAACCGTCCGCATCGCGACGTATCGCTCCTACAAGGACCTGCCTGGACTTGCTGGCGAGGCCGGTTGCCCCTTCTCTGATGTTCTCGCCGTGGATATGGGCGGGCTCAGCTGGCAGCTGGGGCAGATGCTGGCGGGCAGGCTTGCCGCCCACCGCTTCGTTTCGGGCGATTTGGTCCTGTCCGTGGCGCAGTCTCTCAAGAGCGAGTGGGAGCTTGGCGTATTGCGCTCCTGCGGCGAACGCCACCACCTGGCGCTCTACGACGTTATGCCGCAGCTTATGAAGCCCGGACAGAGCGAACGCGAGATTGCGCATACCGCCTGGGCCGTGTTCTTTGAACTGGGGCACCAGGGCATTCTGCGCATGAGCGCCTTTGGCGAGGAATGTTTCCTTGGGCATGTCTCCGCTGGAAACTCCGGTAATTATCCCAGCAGCTTCAACGGACCGCTCGGGGTGCGGGGCGAGCATCCCGCAGTTCCTCTCATGGGCTACGCGGGCAAGGTGTGGAAGAAGGGCGAACCGCTGGCTCTGGATATCGGCTTTCAGCTGGAGGGCTACCACACGGACAAGACGCAGCTCTACTGGGCAGGGCCCGCAGCCAGCGTGCCCGCTGAGGTCCAGGCCGCCCACGATTTTTGCGTGGATGTGCAGGCCTGGGCGGCGGAGGCCCTTAAGCCAGGGGCGCTGGTGAGCGAAATCTGGGCGCACTGTCTGGAGTGGTCCAAGAAGGCGGGCTATTACGACGGATTCATGGGGCTTGGGGCCAATAAGGTGCCGTTCCTCGGGCATGGCATCGGCCTGGCCATTGACGGCTACCCGGCCATCGCCAAGGGCTTTGATCGCCCGGTGGAACGGGGCATGGTCCTCGCCCTGGAGCCCAAGCAGGGCATCCCCGGCCTGGGCATGGTGGGGGTTGAAAACACCTTTGAAGTCACGGACGACGGCGCGCGGTGCATCACCGGCGACCGCTACGAGCTGCTCTGCATTGAAGAATAGGGGGCGGTCACCCAGCGGCGATCATCTGCATCTGCCCTGGCTGCAGGAGCCAGCGTAAGGAAGCGTTGCGCGCGTTCATGTTCGGCACGCCAAGCGCCAGGAGCGCGCCGCCTTCCAGCGCCAGCGAGAGGCGCGGGCCGGAGGAGAGCAGGTGCGAGGCCAAGCCGCCCAGCAAAGGCAGCTCGCCGCACAGGAGCACGGACTGAAACCTCTCGCACTGGCGCAGCTCTTCCAGACAGGTTTTGAGGTTCGTGTGTCCGCGCAGGGCCTCAAAACTTGTGACGCTGGATTGGGCATAGCCCAGTCCCTCCGCAAGAATGCTTGCGGTTTGCAAGGCAGGATGAAACGGGCTGGCGAGCAGGGCGTCGAACCACAGTCCCATGATTTTCATGGCCCTGGCGGCGCTCACGATCTGGTCGTGGCCCACGGGGGTGAGGGGCTGATTGGTTTTGACTTCCTGGGGTAGGCATGCGCCGTGCTGCATTAGGTACAGATTCATGGCTCCCTCCAGGCTGGCGAGCGGTATCTTTGCACCCTAGTCCATACCCGATCTGGCCGCAAGCTTTCGTATCACCGCCTGAGTGTTGGATTTCCAGGGCGTGGACATTGTGCCTGCGACTGATGTGGTGTAGGGTGCCACCATGACAGATGTAAAAGGAGCCTCAGCGGCCTTCCGCGCCAGCACCGGCAGCGTGGGCCATGGACCTTGCGGCGGTGCGAGAGCGTTGTGCCAAGCCTTTGTCTTTTTGTTACTTCTTTTCGCTTTTGAGCATCCTGCCCTTGCTGAATCCATCCATGTAACCGCCAGCGCAGACCCCAAGCAGTCTGCGACACAGGGCCGGCAGCAGGCCTTGGACCGCGCGTTGCTCGAGGCCGTGTACCGTGACGCCCTGCGCCTTTTGCCAACGCAGCCATCGGAGGAGCGCCTCTCTGCCTTGCGCGCCTATATTGCGCCCCATGCCCTCGACTATGTTTTGAGCTACCAGGAATCGGCCCCGGCGCAGCCAGACCAGACCGGTGACGCCAAGGCTCACGATTCTGCCCCCGCTGTCGTTCCCGCCCCAGCAAGCGCCACCGTCACGCTCGAAATGGATGTGACCGTCCAGCGGGCCTATCTGCGCAGCACGCTTGTGCGTCTTGGTTTTTTCGCCGGGGTCCGGCATCCGGGTACCTATCAGGTGCGGCTGGGCGCGGGAGTAAAGGAAAAGGATTTGCAGCCTCTGGCCAAGGACGACATCCTCCTTGGCCTCGTGCGGGCAAAGCAGGTCCCGCCCTCGGAAGGCTGCGCGGAAGTGGCTCTGGAGCGTTTGCCGCAGGGCTATTACAAAGCCGTGCTGCGCCATAATGATCTGGTGCTTGCCGCCGACGCCACGGAGTTGCCTGCCTTGTGGCTCAATATTTGGGGCAAGTATTTCTCTGACAATCGCCTGCAGCCCGGGCCGGGCAGGCAGATTTTGACCATTGCCGGCTTTGTCGGTGTGGACGCCGCGCAAGATTTCGTGAATGTCCTCGGCTCGTGGGATGAGGCTCTTCAGGACGCGTCCCTCGCGGGGATGGACATCGGCATGGAGGGCGTGAGCGCGAAATTCACCTGCAGGGTCGTCAGCCAAGAGGCGCTGAACACGCGGTTGAACGAGGTCTTGGCCACCCGCAAGCTCACCCTCGTGAGCCAGTCGGGGGTGGCGGCTCCATGACTCCCCCCCTGCGCGAGAACAACTGGACCATCCCCAATCTGCTCACCGTAACGCGCATCATGTTGACGCCGGGCTTTGTCATGGCCTTTGTGGACCAGCGCTTTGACCTGGCCTGGGTGCTTTTCGCCATTGCGGGGCTGACGGACGCTCTGGACGGAACCCTTGCGCGTATTCTCAAGCAGCGCTCCACCTTCGGGGCCATGCTCGATCCGCTTGCCGACAAGGTGCTGCTGGTGACGAGCTTTTTGTGCCTGGCCCTGCAGGGCTGGATTCCCCGCTGGCTGGCCGTGCTTGTGGTCAGCCGCGATGTGTTTATCGTGGGAGGTTTGGCGCTGCTGAATTATTCCGGCGTGGACGTGAAGCGCGGCATCAAGCCTGTGTGGATCAGCAAGTGCGCCACGCTTGCGCAGATCTCACTGGTGTTGCTCATCATGGTGGAGCACAGCATGGACATGTTCCGACCGGACATCCGCGAATGGCTGGTCTGGACTGTGGCTTTGCTCACGATTTTGAGCGGGGCGTATTACCTGGTCATCGGCCTGCGCATGTTCCCGCACAACGAGAACGGGCACATCCGCTTGTAGGCTTCAGCCTATTTTTTGTTGTCAGCGTCGCGCTTCTTGCGCTCCGACTCCGGCGTCACATCCACTTCATCCGGTTCGCTCAAGCTGCGCTTGAAGTTTTTAATGCTGCGGCCCAGATCCGAGCCGACCTGGGGCAGCTTGTTGACGCCGGTGATGATGAGCACCACGATGATTATTAGCAAAATTCCTGTAAGTCCGCCCATTTGGTAGTCCTCCTGACTCCATCATGCTATCCCTGCTGTTCAGGCAGGTCAATGACCGACACGCGCCTCGTCTTTACAACCCGTGTCCCTCCAGCGTACAAACAGCATTGGAGGCGGGCTGATGGATGCAGTTTCGGCGAGAGCGCCGCATGTCTAGGGAAACAGGCGCGGACGTTGTCCGCCTGCCCGCCTTCGGTTGCCGTTCCTACCACGTTGGCCGCTGCCTGTACGAGGAACAGCTCAATCCCGGTCTGAACACCGCTTGGCACTGCCTTGTGCTGTCCAAATGGGAAGGTGTGTACGACGATTTTTTGAACCGTGCCGAAAACTTCGGCCTGGATGAAAAGGAACTGGCGCGGCTTTGGCGGCTCCGATTCGAGCGGCTGGCCGAGGAAGCCATCGACTGCCAGGATTTTGTTCCGGCCCTGGCCGAGGCGATGCCGGAATGCCGTCATCTCTTTGTGGATATCTGCCTCTTGCGCCTGCCTGAGTGCCATGGCCACTGCAAGAACTACCGCCTGCACACCAAAGCCTGAACTGGAGACCGCCGCATGATCTTCCACTTTCCTCAGATGCACCCTGAACTTTTGCCTGCCGCCGAACGCGCCGTGCTGCCGTCTGAGGCGCGCTTTCTCGATCCCGGCCTGGGCAAGCCCGGCAGTCCCGACCATGAGCGCCCGGCCAGCGCGCCTTTTGACGCGCGCACGGCCAAGGCTTTGTTGACGGACACCTTGCGCTTTGGCGAATCCGTTTCCAGCCCGCGCGACATCTTGGCTCAGGGACTGGTGGAGCAGGCCAATGCGCTGAATCCCGAAAGCAGCCGCGCCGTGCAGGCCGAAGTGGAGCGCAGCATATTGGGCGTGGTGACGCCCGAGAAGGCGGGGCCGGATGCCCAGGAGAACGCGCGCCGACAGGCGCAAATGGTGCTTCTTCTGGCCTGGAACCTTGAGGAACGCCTGCTCGACCTGCGCGGGGCCGAGGCCAAGATCCAGACAGCCTGGGAGCGTTTGGACAAGAGCGTTTCCGCGGGCGAGGGCGAGGCTGACGACGGCTCTGACCATGAGGCGATGCACCTGGGCCGGGAGCTTTCCGGCCTGACTCTGCCCATGGGCGCGGATTTGGCCATGCCCTGGCGCAAGCTTTTGGAAAGCTTTGCCGTGCTGGTTCCGGAAGCGGCCCTCATCACCACGGATGCCGAAATTGGCGCCGCCTTGACCGACTCCGGCATTCCAGAGGCGTCTCTCGCCGACATGCCCGGGGCCGCGCGCGTGTTCCGCGCCCAGGCTTGGAGGCTCATCGGGCTCGACCGTCTGCCCGAGGCGAGGCCCTGGCTGGACGCCATGATCACCTTGGCCGTTTTTGCGCCCGCTGCCGGGAACGAGTAGGGCCGCCTCATGCCAGTGCTCGACCATAATTTCGACGCCTCCGCCTTGCGCCGCTACAAGGGCTTTATTTTTGATTGCGACGGGGTGCTCATAGATTCCTTTGTGGCCAACACCGTGTACTACAACAAGTATCGCACGCACTTCGGCCTGCCGCCCATGTGCGCGGAAGACGAAATCTACACGCATATTCAGAACGTGTA
>Ga0209373_10001355_pt1 | contig 29314 bp, 26 predicted proteins | sample Higcelweek5metaG_FD_187173 | JGI IMG/M metagenome (GOLD analysis project Ga0209373, IMG submission 187173) | Freshwater pond sediment microbial communities from the University of Edinburgh, under environmental carbon perturbations - High... | ecosystem: Environmental > Aquatic > Freshwater >... | reverse complement strand
ATAAAAAGAGACGTCATGTTGGAATCGTGCTGAATGCCGGACGGAAAGGAACCATCGATACTCCAGGAGCAACTTCTGACTGGGGGCCAACCATCCTTTCCCTCATTGGCGTCAAACACAACCACACGTTTCCTGTCGGTGAAAATCTGACAGCAAAGACGAATCCGGCCAGGTTGGCAATCACCGAAAGACAGAAAGACCTGATTTTCTGTTTTCTGGCGAAACATGAAGTTCCTTCTGAAAAGACACCGATCACAATCACCGATGCGCCCCGCTGGTCTTTGAAATATAATGGAAGAACTTTTCCTTTTTACAAGGACCACGAGACTTATTCGCCGGACAAATACGGCATTACATTCATTCCGCTGAACATGAACCGGGAGCCCGAATCTTTCATTTCTGGAGACCGGCGACTGGCAGATCATGCAGTCGAAAACAAAGAATTTCTTGCGTTCGGCTACACGAACGGAAGTATCCGGAAATTGTTTGACGATGTTGAATTGCCTCGTGATCAGTGGTGTCTGGCATATTTTGTTGGAGGAAAAAGAAAATATGTGTGTGCCACCGATGTTAAAAAACTGAAATTGAACTGGCTTGAGAATTAAGTCCGTTCACTAACCAAACGAAAGGAAGATAAAATGAAAAGAAGACTTCTCAATGCTCTCGAATGTCCGCGCTGCCACGCGCCGCTCAACGTCTCGTCGTGTGAAGAAAATGAATACGAAATCCGTCGTGGTCGGTTGAATTGTACCGGCGTAGCGGAACACGTTTACGAAATCCATGATGGGATTATTCATTTTGCCACCGGTTTCGATCATGAAGCCGTGAAAAAAGAGAGGGCCTACGAGAATTCCACTTACAAAGGCGATCCCCGTCTGACTGACGAGCGGCTAATCGCGCAATATCCCGAAACTCTCTCATTGATCTGGCCGCATATCCGGCATTTCGGCCCTGACTTCAAGGCACTCATCAATCACCTTGATGTGCGACCGGATTCCTGGATTCTCGACATCGGAACCGGTCCATGCTGGAGCAGCCGACTTCTTGCGCAACGTGGCGGAAATGTCGTCGCGCTCGATGTCAATGAAGCCAATTTTTACGGCCTCAAAACCTCGGACATCATGTTCAAAGAATACAACGTCTATTTTGACCGCGTTCTGGAAAGCATGACGTGTTTGCCATTCAGAAATGAAAGCATGGATTATGTCACGTTCAATGCCTCCTTCCATCACACGCCGGAACATTATCAGACGCTGAAAGAATGTTTCCGTGTGCTGAAACCCGGCGGACAAGTCGCGATGGTAAACGAGGAATTCACGTCGTTCAGGCACATGCTCCAACGGAAAGGCGAATCGGAGAACGGCAGTTCTCACCACAGTATTCCTTACTCCGATTTCGAAAAGACTGCCAAGGAAATCGGCTTCAAGGTCAATTACTACGTTGCCGACCATGTTCGAGGAAAGCTTAAGATTCCAGGAACCACCGCTCTGCTCGAAACGTTCCCGACACTGCTCAAACAACTGAATTCCGCGTTGATCATTCTGTATAAACCAGGTAACAATTGAATGATTCCTTAAGAGTTGCCACAAAAAGATGTCTTGCTGATTTGAGACATCTTTTTTTATTGAACTCGAACTCCATAATTCACGACTCGATTTGTACCTATGCATCCCATACAAGTTCCAGCGGCATAAAACATCTTGTCAACATGACTTGAAGGGAAAAGCCCGAAATAGTCAGCTTAGTGTTTTTCCATCCTAACGCATTCGATTTTTACATTTTTACTATCGAAAAGTCGAAAGTATCGCTTGAAAATTTATCACGAGCATACTACGTTATCCTTTGAATTATGATTTCAATCTATAACGTGAAACAGGTGGATATGATTGTCTCATATCGAAAACTCTGGCATTTGCTGCTGGACAAGGAGATGAATAAAGCCGATTTGATACGGGCGACCGGCATGAGCACTTCCACCATGGGCAATATGGGTGCAGGAAAGAACGTGAGGCCATGAAAAAAGCCGAGAAGAATGAAACTCTCAAAGGCCGTATTGCAAGAGAGTATCTCGTATTCCTTGCGAAAGAACTCTCCGGGAACCCGGTCGTTACCGGTGTCGATCATTACCGGAAAGACTATGAAACGGCAAAAATGCTTCTCCCTTACACGCCAAAGAATTCCTGTTTCTTCTCACAGGAACTTGCCGAAAAATGGAAAGCGAAACTGGCATGGGTGAATCGCAGGAGAGGAGAGGCGAATGAATATTCCAAGAACACGGTCACGGTACGGATGCCAACCGTTGTTGCCGGGATGTCATCCTATGCGGCGGACCCGGCTTCCTATGCGGGGAAGGCCTCGAAGCATTATGGCGGCGCTCCCTGGGGAATTCAATGGAAGTATTCAACCTTCATCGATTACCTCATCCCCGGAAAGACCTATGTGATGAGACTTCGGGTTCGTCCCGAACTGAAAAAGCCGCGCACCTCCGGACGCATGTTCGAACTGTTAGCGTTCCATTATGGAAATGAAACGCTGAACCGCTCGCAACCACTCTTCTGTGCCGATTTTACGGAAGAGGATGCAAAGGGGGGATATCGGTGGATCCCTGTCGGAAAAGTTAAATTCAAAAATCCCAATTCATCAGGAATGTTCTGGATGAATACCCTAGTCAATAAAGACGAAGCGGTCTGGTATGACTGCCTGGAATTGATTCCCTTGGATGAATACAAAAAAACGGAAGAAGTTCCCGATGTGACCATTCAACTATGATGTGGCAACATGACCGCCTTGGAGAGATTCCATTTCCGGGGGACCATGTTTCAGGCATTTTCTGTCATGAATGCTTACAGATGAGGGGCATCATTATATATCAACATGACAAAGGTTCCGACCTTTAATTGCAATCACAATCGTCCCATAGAAATGTGAAAAATTGAAAGGTTGGCACAACGATACCGGTCAGTGAGATTGCGAAACGATGCGGTTTTTCCTATGCAAACTATTTTTCACGGACTTTCCGTTCAAAAATGAATTGCACACCGGAGGAATTCCGTCATTTTGGAGGAAATGTCACTGCTGTCCAATAAAAATTTTACCGTGAAAATTCGTTGGAAAGTTCCGTTGGTAACAGATCGAGGACTGGAGCGACACAACGCTGGAAGACGCTGGGATCGGTTTCGGTCTGGGCGTTCTGGCGACTCTGATCGTGACGGGCATCGTCGGCCTCTTGAAAAAGTGAAACCGACACAACCCGGACTCTCCTGTGCCTGTCCGGTATGGGAGAGTTTTTTTTGCCGAAATGAAGGACTGTTTTTTTTTCAGAAAGAACCGATTCCCTTTGCAATACAGACTTGAAAAACAACAATGGCGGTATAAGTTATAAAGGCGGCATAAAACAGTGGCGGATTAAATAAAAGGTAATCCATGGCGGCAAAACAGGAATATGCGTATTGTGAAGTCTTGAAGGCGAAGATCGATGAAATGCGTCCTTTCCCGCCGGAAACACTTCAGTCGCTGAAGGAGTATTATCGAGTTGGGCTGACCTATTCCAGCAATGCTTTGGAGGGCAACAGTCTGACCGAATCCGAAACCAAGATCGTGATTGAGGATGGTTTGACGGTAGACGGGAAACCTATTCTCCATGCCTATGAAGCCATCGGTCATGCCGAGGCGTATGATCATCTTTACGAAATTTCAAAAGACAAGCCTTTGGAACTGGCCGATATTCTGAAACTTCATGAACTCTTTTACCGTCGGATCAGTCCTGAGGTTGCCGGGAAAATCCGGACCGGCCAAGTTTTCCTGAGCGGCAGTCGTTATCGGCTGCCGAAACCTGCCGATCTTCCGAAACTTTTGAATGAATTCGTCGTGTGGTTCAATGCCAGTGAAAAGCATCTGCATCCTGTTGAATTCGCCGCACTGGTTCATCAGAAGTTTGTATTCATCCATCCTTTTGCCGATGGAAATGGCCGGGTATCACGGTTACTGATGAATCTTGCCCTGATGCGGGCAGGGTACCATATCGCCATCATTCCGCCGATCCTGCGCGGGGAATATATCGCGGCCCTGGAAAAAGCCCATCGCACAACCGGAGAATTCTGTTCATTCATTGCCAAACGTGTTGTTGAAACCCAGAAGGATCTGCTTCGTCTTTTCGGCATAAGGATTCCCGCAGTCCGGAAAACAGAATCGGATATTGTGTCTGATACTGAAACTGAAATTCTGAATCTGATCCGACAAGAGCCCGGTATCAACACGCCCGCGATAGCAAACCGTCTGAACCTTTCCTTACGAACTGCCCAACGAATGCTCAAGCCGCTGACCGATTCCAAGAAAATCATTTTTCAGGGAGCCCGGAAGAATGGCGGTTACAGGATAGCACAAAAAGGATGAGGAGGTAATTCCAGCGGTAAAAAAGGAGTCTCTCATCGATTTTCATTGCCCGCCATGCTTATACCAGGCGGAAAAGACACTTCTTTTAAAATCCTTACGCGTGTGCCTGCGTGCAAATCGTAACAGCCTTCAAGGTTATAAAACACAGAAATAGGAAAATCCGCTCGCCTCTGAAAGGGGAGCGGAAATTATTAAAAAGCGCTACGCCATGACGGTCTGTTTCTTTTTCAATGCCAGTTGGCGCTTGCTATCCGGATTCACCGGCCGCCCGCCCTTACTTTTTCGTCTGGCAAGATTGGACCGGCTGGCGACTTTCTGCGCCTCGCTCTTGCGACGAAGCATCTGTCCGCATGTCGGACAGGCACATCCCGGAGAAAGTTCTACGGCATCCTTCAGCAATGCTCCGTTTGCCCGAAGTTCCTCCGCGTCAAGGTCGAGATCATCGTTCCAACTGATACCATATCCGCCGACATCGATTTTCACCTGTTCGAAAAGCCCTGGAATGTTCTCAAAATCCCGGAAAGCCGGAATCTTGTCAAACAGCGTCGAGACATCGTAAAGCGTTTCCGCTCCATCGCGAAAGACAACCCATAGCAAAAAGCCACGCAGGGCTTTTATTTCAGCGATTTTGTGAAACATGTTGGCCTCCTTTTCATTCCAGCGGCGGGAGCTGCCGGAAGTTTTGCGTTTCCCACATCTCAAATAAAGCGGCGCGGTTTGACACGGTCCATTCCCGAATCATCGCCAGTGCTTTTTCCGGAAGATCGCCCTCAATCATCATGCCGGTTTTTACATCAATCACACCAGCACATTCCCCATAAATCACATGAATATGCGCCACGCCATGCTCTTTTCCCTGAAGATACATCTTGATGACCATTCCGTAAAATCTCGCAAGCACTGGCATTTTTTACTCCTCATTTTTGTTTCCGTATACATAATAACTCTAATTTAGAGATATACAAGTTGGTTTCAAAAAATATTGAAAAAATTTATCCAGCGGAGAATCGGAATCAGACTGCGGTGTCCTGAACACGGAACAGCACGGGGTCAACCGGGAAAAGCCGTCCGCAAAAAGACTTCAATCCCATTCGCGGGTAGGAACCATACAACTACAGGTAATGTAATATGGAGTTAATGCTGCTGTAAATGAAAAGGGCAACAAACTCAGAATAAAAAATCAGAACTTGGTAGAATATCGCTTTCATTTGCAACCTCGTCATTTCTCATGGAATTTTTTGTCCTTATCCGAATCGCTTGTATTGCGGCATCTGAGTCGAGTTGAATGCTCTCCTGTGCCATCCCTCCACACATGTCCCTTGTGCGGTATTGCGGATCAGGGAAAACAGATCATTCCGGTAAAAGTTGATGTACATGCTGGAGTTGTCGAGGAAAAGATCATAGAGTCTGTAGAGCGGAGAAAAAAATAATGCCGCCATAAAGAATCAATCCTAGCAAACAACGGCGTGAAATCCCGCCGGAAGATTTCACTCAGACAGAGTCCCAGGTAGATGGGATTGTACGTCCGGAACCATAAAATACCGTGGAGGAAGTCCTTCTCATGTGAAGGCAGTGATAACGGCATCAACAAAAGAAGTGAAACTTTCACTGGGGATCAGAGGGAACAATACAGCATCGTGTTTTCAACCGTATATCTATGGGAAGAAATAAGTCGTAACGATACTTTTCAGGAACTTGACATTGCTTTTGGGCTGAGAGTAAATTCTATTTCGTTTGTATTGCTTGCTCCGCGGGCGGATTCGGTTCAGTGGTCTCCCGGAATTTTCCGGGAGATTGACCATAATGATGTTTGAACTTCCGTGAAAAAAATGCCGGATCGTCATATCCGCATTCCCTTGCAATGTTTTTGACAGGGGTGTTGGAGTTCAGCAACAGACGGGCGGCATACTCCATCCTCATTCGAATGAAATACTGGATCGGCGGACAATGAAAGTGGACCATGAACATTCGGTTCAACGTCCGTTTTCCAACTCCAAAATGCTGGGCAATATAATCCAAAGGATAACTTTCACTCAGCGAACTCCCGGCCAAGGCTGCAAGTTTGCGGGCAAAGTCCGCCTGTTCGTTATCCGCCTGCCGGCAGGTTTGAAAGATCAATTCGGTCAGCATGGCGTATAAGGCATTGGAAAGCTGCTGCAGCTGACCCGGTGCTTCCATACGACACAGTTTTTTCACTTCCGCAAAAAGTGGCAGCAGACGCTCCGGATGTTCCAGACGTAAAAAATCATTATCCCGCAGCGCGCCCGCGTTGAAAAGCAGTGAGGAGAGACGTCCATTATGAATCATGATGAACATTTTCTTGACAGGTTCTTTTGGGGAGACCGTGAAAGTACCAGTGTTTCCCGCCCGTGTCAGGATGACATCGCCGGGCCGAAGACGCCAGCTTTCATTCCGGGTCGAATAGGTCATCCCGCCTTCCTGCAGGTATTCGATGTCATAACAGTGAGTGAGAAAAGTCGACCGATGTCCCGGAACAAAACGAGTTTCTCCATAGGCAAAGAGGGACAGGATATCAGAATTCATGACACCGATGGAACCGGTATCAATCAGCACATTTTCTTCATATTTGTCCGTTTTTGTCATTCGGAAATGATAAAATCCGGATTCGACGCCAATCATAACGATCTCCTTTTCCTGTAACAATATACGGTAGAAAAAGAACTTGTCAACCGACCCTTCATACGGCAAGTCAAAATTCCACTATTTTTTGGCAATATAATCCAATACTTTATTGTTGATTAAACGCAGAAGAATGGTAATATTAAATACAGAAGACATAAATGTATCGAGGAAAATAAATTATGAATGCAGCACAGCAAAAAGAAAAATTGCGGCGGACCGCATGGTTCAGAAAAGCTGAATACGGCTTTTTCTTCCACTTTCTGAATCCGCATCGTGTCACGCAGGAACATCCGGACCAACGGGCACCGTATAGTCAGGAAGAATGGAACAGGGAAGTTAATTCTTTCAATGTTGCTCGTTTCGCCGAACAGTTGCATCGTTTGAAAGCCGGGTATGCTTTTCTGACTGTCGGGCAGAATTCCGGTTATTACTGTGCACCGAATACAACCTATGATCGTATTCTTGGGCTTAAAGACGGTGAATCGAGATGTTCCAACCGGGACCTGATCTCTGATTTCGCCAATGGATTGGAGCCATATCAGATTCCCCTCATGGCCTATACTACCGCCCTGGCCCCTTATTTCGACCGTCTTGCCGTCCAGAAATTCGAGGCGGTTCCGCCTTGGGAACATCTGAGTTGCAACTCCTACAATGAATTCCGGGATTTGAAGTGCAATGACTCCCGGCTCCGTAATTTTCAGCGGAAGTGGGAAGCAGTTCATATGGAATGGATGACCCGTTGGCGAACCAGAATCAAAGGGTGGTGGGTTGATGGAGCCTTTTTCGGGAAACAGATGTATGATTTTCCGGACGCACCCAATGGAGCCTCGTTTGCCCGGTCATTGAGAACATGCAATCCAGATGCGCTGATCGCCTTCAATCCTGGCATGATCTGCGAACCGCATCCTGTCCTGCCTTCCGTCGAAGATTTTACGGCCGGCGAAGTAAATACACCCGAATTCGGTATTCTGAGCGGGCCGCTTGCCTGCGGTGTTCAGTATCACATTCTGAGTTTTATCGGATCTTATTGGAGCCGTCGTCCATTGCGATACACCGCAAAGGAAATGGCCGAAATTACACGGGCTGTGACCGGCAACGGTGGGGTCGTCACCTGGGATATCCCGTTTACTGCGGAAAATGGCATCGATCCAGATGCAATGGAACTGCTGGAAGGATTTGCTGCGGAATACCGGAACAGTAAACGGTGTTTCCCGAAAACTTCCGTGCGCATCACTCCGCCCGAAATCACTCCGGAGGGACTGCCGGTTGACGGCAAGGCTGTCATTACAGCGGAATCAGGACGGAATTATGAAGCCGGGTGGAATGGACAGTACTATGAAATTTCCGGCACTCCATCGGGATGGTGTGTCCCGCTATCCGCCGTCCTTCCCGCCGCTGATCTGAGGGTGACGCATGATGGTTTTACCTGCACGTATCCGGTCACCACGGTTCGCGAGTTCTGTTTATCCCGGGAACCGTCCGAACCGTTTCGAGTAAAAACGGAAGAAGGTATCCTGCTTGCAGAACTGACGCTGGCAATAAAACATAATTCCCTGCGAATTGACGGGACCGTGTTCGAATCCGAAGTTGTCGAACCGGAAGTTACCAGGAGACTCTGCAATTCGAATCTCTGTTCATGCATGGTGCTTTTCCTGAGCTCGGGAACACCTCATCAGACGCAACTGTTTTTGCGTCCGGACGGACACATTTTCCACCTTTTGGATGCTGTCGTTTCCCCGGTCCGGGACGTGGAATACGATTGTTCCGCGCCGGAAAACGGACACTACTTGGTTCATGCGAAAATTCCCCTTCCTTATCTGCCGGAACTGTCAGGGGAAAAATTTTATTTCAATCTGGCGCAAAATGTAAATCGGGACGGAAAAATCCTGACCGGCATGTTATTCGGCGGCCGGAATAAGAATTCCGCTCCCATATACGATTCCGCCAGATTCTGCTACGACTACAGGAATCAAGAAAAGCAATCGATGCATGTCGAATCACAGAACAGAGAAAAACAAAGGGTGATGAAATGAAAAGCAGACATATTTTTAGTTTGATCGAACTCCTTGTCGTGATAGCGATCATCTCCATTCTGGCGGCTTTGCTGCTGCCTGCATTGAACAAAGCGCGCAACATGGCACAGAAAATTGACTGTCTCAGCAATCTCCGTCACACGGGAACCGTTCTCTTGATGTATGTTGGTGACAGCAATGACTGGTTGATGCCGCGCTATGCGTCAGTGGATGGCGTGACATGGCTGAACCGGTTGCAGAACAATCATTACATTAACTGGCCGCATGACTATAAATGGCTGATGTGCCATACATATACTTCCAATGCAATGGAAGTCGAATGTAAGGCCGCGGCTTCCCGGACAGCGCCGGGAACTTCCCATTCCTATGGAATGCGCTATGTCTATTCGAATGACTTTATCAAGATGGGAGATGTCCTGAGCTTCCGGGCAAAATGTGATACCATGTCTATTGCAGGCACTCCTTATCAGCTCGGCTGGCTGGCTGATACGATCGATACTTCCAGCAATCTGCAAATTTATTGGTTTTATCCCAATGATGTCTCGTATAAAAATGCGGTGCATTTCCGTCATAACAACAGAGCCAATATGTGGTTCCTCGACGGACATGCCGAGTCGATTGATTTTCGTTTCCTGCGGAAAGGATTTCCGGGAGCGACCTATATCAACTATTAAATACAAGGAATTACTATGTTCAATCTCGCTTTGTTCGGATGCGGTAATCGCACAAGAGCCCTGCTGAATTCATTGATTCGGGATCATTTCTACCGGGTGGAGGCCCTGTATGACGTCAATTCGGCCGCGATGGAAAAGATGCGGAACGAGTATGGCGGAACGATCTGCCATTCGCCAGAGGAACTAGTCAATCTGAATTTGGTGGACGCAATCCTAATCAGTCTTTCGCCGTTTGCCCACGCAGATGCGCTGCGCTTGGCCATTCCGACGGGGAAACCGGTGTTTGTCGAAAAGCCGGTTTCGTTTTCGGCGGCGGAAGTGCTTGACCTGGCCCGGATGGCGGAAAAATATCATACTCCTGTACAAGTCGGATTCATGCGGCGGTATTGTCCCTGGAACATGGCCGCGCTCGACTATCAGAAGCAGCATGATCCCGGACGGATTCTGAGCGTCAGCGCCACATGGTATCATCACGGGGAAACGGAAATGCTCAACAACCTTCAAAATGATCCGGACAACTTCCGGCTCAAAGTTTCGCAGATTCCATTTCATTGCTGTCACGCGCTGGATGTCCTGCTGCTTCACGGGGGAAATCTCAAACGGGTTCACACCGATTTGATTAAAGTGATCGAACGTCCTTACCCCAGTCCTGACGACGTGTTTTCCACGTTTGAATTCGAGAACGGTGCGGTTGGTGGATTCCATTATTCGAGTATGTCGTATTTCAGTGGAATATCCTATCTGTTCCACATGGAAAACTACAGTATCCGAATCCATAACAATATCACGGAAATTGCCCGCCGCCCGGACTTTATCACTTCCCGGAAGGGACTCACGGACAACTGTGTCGAAACCTATAATACGTTCTGCAGTCCGACGTCGATTTCTTTCGGAGAAAAAGGGGATCCTCAGACGACTGAGAAAATCATGTATGATTTTGTCCGGGTGGTGCGTGATGGCATGTCCCCGAAAGCCGATCTCCAGACCGCCTGCCGCGTAGCGGGCATGGCCGAGGCAATTGAGCTCAGCGGGACACAAAAAGGTGAAAATATCGAAATTGATTCCGAAGGATGCCCAATCCAGTAAATCATTCAACCCATGGAGAAATGAAAGTCATGAAGAAAATATTGTTTCCAATCCTTGTTCCCTTGTTCGCGATGCTGCCCCTTTCGGCCGGAATTGAATTGAAAGATGCCGTGATCATCCACCCGGATATCATGATGGGCTGGGAAAAAGACGCGGTCTCCGACCTGAAAACCTCACTGGAGCAGATCTCCGGGCATTCCTATAGAATTCTGCCGGAAAGCGAACAACCTGCACAGGGAGTGAAAATATTCGTCGGCAATACAAACGCTGTGGCAAAACTCGGCATCAATGTCAAGGAAATGGCCCCGGAACAATTCCGGATTAAAACCGCGAAGGATGCCGTCTACATCACGGGAGGAACACCGACCGGAACCAGTTACGGCGTCTCAACTTTTCTGCAAGACAATTTCGGTGTGTATTGGCTTGATTATAATTGCCCGGTACATCCGAAAAACAGCAATCCTGGAATTGACGATCAGGATAAAAGCGGGAAGCCGGATATTCTGGACCGTGATATCTACAATCTGATGCTTTCCAGCAAACTATTGCCGGAAGCCAAGACCGGTTGGGATAACTATTACCGTCGGAATCGGATTCAATGGCAGCGCGCGGACCGGAATCTTCCCGGTTATCGGACCAGTTTCGGAGTGCGCCAATGCCATACGTTTTTCGAGTATGTTCCGCCACAAAAATATTTCAAGGAGCATCCGGAATATTATTCTATGCAGGAAAACGGGAAACGCTCCTGGTTTCCAACGGGTCAACTGTGTCCAACCAACAAGGAGATGCGGGAAGTCGCCTTTAAATTTCTGGTGGACCTCATCAAAAAGGAACGCGCCGCCCATCCGAACGACTATCCCACCTGTTATGAACTTTCGCAGGAGGACAATACTTATTACATCTGCAAATGTCCGGAATGCCTCAAAATGGTGAAAAAATACGGTGGTGAAAATGCACTGATTCTGGATTTTACCAATGAAATCGCGACGAAGATTAAAGCTCTTTATCCCGATGTGCATATCCGAACTTTCGCTTATACCTGTACGGAAAAGCCCTTGAAGGACATCAATCCCGTCGATAACGTGATTGTGCGGTACTGCGATCTCTACGGATTCAGTAATCACATGTATCCGCTGGAAGCTCCATGCAACAAAGAACGGTTCGACCTTTACAATCAATGGATCGGGAAAAACGAGAATCTGGAGTTGTGGGACTATATTTTGCCCTTGTCGGAAACACCGTTGACCGCAGTGGATTCGATCATCGCCGATATGCGGTATTTCAAGAAAACGGGACTGAAAAGGCTGTTTATGGAATCCGAATACAACTTCTATCTGCCACAGACATTTCACAGTCTGCAGTATTTTCTTCAAGCTCAGATGATGTTTGATTCATCTCAAGACGCTGAAAAACTCATTGAAATCTTCATGAACGGCTATTATGGTGCCGCCGCTCCGGAAATGAAAGCGTATCTGGCGCTGCTCCGTAAAGTCCAGCGCGAAATTCCCACCGCGCCGGAAGACTGGCGTTACAAGCGGATTGCCCATATCAAACCGGAATTTCTTTCCCATGCAAGGAAACTGCTGACGGATGGTCTGAACAAGGTCAAAGACAACAAAGAAATTGCAGGACGCGTCGCGCGTGAATTGGCATCTGTCGATTTTGCCTCGTTCCAGTTTTATCGCAACGATCCGAAAAAAAACGCGGAATTCGGAAAGCTCCAGGATGAGTTTGAACAGGCGATGCATCTTCATTTTGATACACTGCCTCTTCGTCCGGAATGGAAAGAACCGCTGCTCCGGAAATTGAAGGAACAGTTATCGGTCGCCAACATGAAATTCACTGATCTCCCCCTGGAAATTGCCCAGCTTCCTGAATCCAGATATCTTTGTCTGCCATACATTTATCAGACCAAATATCTGCATGGAAAATTTGTGGAAGATCCGGATTCCAGTCAGCCGCAAAGTGTGGAATGGATTCCGCCGGCGAATCTGACCCATAAACTGCCTTTTTCGATCGGGGTTTATGCGCAGAAAACAAAGAAAATCGTCGCGTTGAAAATTACCAATTCCCCGGAGGATGAAAAGTATCATTGGTACAAGATTGGTGAATTCGAGATGGACCCCTCCTCCTTAATCTGGGCAACCGACTGGCACATCGGCTTCAATCTCAAGGACTTCTACACCAGCGCAGACGGTTTTGATTTCTCCCCGAACCGGTATGATATATGGGTGTCCATGAAACTTCAAGGACCGGCCTATGTCCCCGGTTCAAAAAAAGAAAATGCACTTCGGATGGATCGTGCTCTGCTCGTGAAAAAATTCTGATTGCAATTTCCAGAATCATCCTGCTGATGGCAAGGGAATCCTTGCCATCAGCTTCATAAAAAGGGAAAAGTCATGATAGAAAAAAAACGATATACCAAGGTCGACTTCGCGGAAATCCAATCGGTAGAGTGTCCATGTGGAATAAGTCGCCGGGCATTCATCACGGAATCAGATGGACGGGCCTCGTTTCATCGGGTGGAAATTCATGCAACCTCCCGAAAACATTATCACAAAAAACATTTTGAAATTTATTATATTCTCGAAGGAGAAGGATTGATCGAAGTTGATGACGAACAGATTCCGGTCGCTCCAGGATCGTCAGTTTTTATTCAGGAATTCTGTCGGCATAGAGCCATTGGTCCGTTGAAAATCATCAATATTTCTGTGCCAGCCTTTGATTCAACAGATGAATGGAGCGACGACGACAAAACGTCTTGATCACTCTGCGCTTAGCCTCTAACTTTGGCTGATTTTGATTCAAGATTGGTGTCAACGCAGAAATAAGTTTCGTCCGGAGTTTGAAATCGGCTAGAGCTCTGAGATTTCTACTTTCACTGATTCCCGATCCAACCTTCTCCTCGGATTATTAACAGAAGGAGGAAAACCTCGGGGGATGTAGATGTTCCCCTGAGGCTTTCCCATGACGATACTGGATTTGAATAGAGCGGCTTATCCGTTTCCTTCCGGGACGTTCAGCTTCCCCATCTTTTCTCCTCTTACTGGGGCTCTCTGAAATCCTAAAAAAGACAATGGTTCCCTTGATTTATAATGGAACAGGTATATATTTCAATGTCGGTCAGTGAAAGGCGGTTCCCGGTTGGTACTGCCGCTGACTGATGGCTCAATACCATTCAAAAAGATTTCCCCACTTTTTCCCCACTTCCGCAGAAAAAATCCCCAAAACTTCCCCAAAAAGGCAAAGTCGCGTTTCTGCGTGAGGAGTGCTATAAAGTGCCAGAACCGAACTCAAATGGGACCTGTATCCCGGTTTTTGAACTCAAATCGGCGGGAGCGGGAAACTCACACTCTCTCCGCCAATTTCTTTTTGTCCCGTAAAACTCGTCAAAAAGTCAATGATTTTTCGTCGTCGCTAAAACCCGTTGAATCAGAAGGTTTTGCAGATTCCTCCCCGACTGGACTTTTTGCTTCAGAATCCAATTCCGATGCCTCCAAAGGCTGTTTTTCGGTAAATCTGTCTGAATTCTGAGAATCTACCGCCAAGTGCCAAAAACGCGGTACAGTAGCAGAAGTCATTGATTATAAAAAACTAATGGATTTCGTGGTCTACCTAGCAGTTCGAATCCCGGACGGACACCCGTTTTCAGGTTCGAACTCCCGGTAAAACTTTCGCCGTTTTGAGGCTGACAATCTTGACGTGTTGTGTCCGCAATCTAACCTTGGTGTGTAAAAAGCCATCACACTCCGACCGAGCGGAAATGGTATGAAGTCAACGAGTCAATTTACAACCCGCTGAAAACCAACGCTCCGTCAAGTCCTGTTTTTCCCGGAATTTCGACGAGCCATTCCGAGCGAGTACAAAAACGCTTTTTCGAACTTTTTCATTGGCCGGCAGTATGTGAGCCAAGCTTTACATTATCATCACAAACACTCAGGGCACGAAGAATATACTAAAGAAGTTTGTAAAGCCGTTCCACGGACGGAATTTCATCGTATTCATATGGCGAGTAAACGAAACGGTTCACACCCATCCATGAATATGTGGCCAATCGTTGGGAAGTGGATTCAAGATGGCCGACACATCGGACAAAATCGGGCTGCAACCATATAAGAACAGGGCTGGGTATATACCGTTCCGCCGTGGCTGAAAACCGTGTGTTTCCAAATCTTTTTACAAGGGGCTCACCGCTCCTGCGCGTTGCAGTTCCGGTATTGCAGCGGGGAGAGACCGGTCATGCGCTTGAAAAAAGCCGAAAAGTGGAACTGCGAGGCAAAGCCCATCCGCTCGGAAATCTCGTTTATCCGCAACGAGGAATTGTAAAGATAACGCTTCGCGATGTCCGTCCTGACATGGTCGACGAAGTTTTTTGCCGGAACTCCCGACAGGTTCTTGACCAGCGCCGAAAAATGGTTTCTGGAATAATTGCACGCCTCCGCGAGTTCGGAAACCGGGACATATTTTCCGTTGTTCATGTCGATAATCTCGTATATTCTGCGCAGCGGTCCTTGCATGTACTTGTTTTTATTGTGCAATATCATGGTCAGGACTCCGGCAAGAAAATATTCTATCACATGCTGATAATGGTCTTCCTCGACGATGATGACTCCCGGCTCGCATCCGAAATATTTCTCCGGGAAAGTTGTATTCAGTATGGTTTCCGCAGCCTTTATCATGCCTTCGGTGAACGGGCTTGACGGCAGGTAAAGCACCGGCGGAAAATCCGGCATGTGCGCCCTGAACTTGAAACAGTAGGAAAGATACGGCGAATGGTATTTCATGCTGTGCCATGTTTCGGGAGCGACGAATATCAAATCGCCTTTTTTCAGGTTGTACACGGCGGAATCCGTTATGAATTCGCATCCGTCCGAAAGACACCAGTTTGTCTGGTAAAAATCATGGGTGTGATGCACCACTTTTATAGAGTCGTTTCCCTTGGCATTGCCCCAGCCGTAGAGCTTTACCATGATGATTCTGTTCTGCCATGCTGAAGTTTCCGCGTCCATGATCCGTTTTCCTCCCGGTTTCCATTGGATAATATCATGCGGCATGGAAGGCGAATCAAGGCAAAATCGGACAAATATGTATAAAATAATTGATTTTGATATGTTTTCAGGTCCTTTTCTCATATATAATATAATAACCAGACAAATTCATTTCTTCATGAAAAACCATAAAACAATCAGGAGATATTGAAATGCATGACGACGGATTGAAAAACAATATGGTACGGTGCCGGCACGGCTTCTCACTCATCGAACTGCTTGTCGTGATTGCAATCATCGCGATTCTCGCTTCGATGCTGCTTCCTGGGCTGAAGCTATGCAGGGAAAAAGCGCAAAGCATAAAATGCCAGAGTAATCTGCACAATATCGGACTCGGGCTGCTGATGTATGCGAATGATAATGGTGAACGCCTGCCTCCCTACACGAAATGGATAGACTGCCTTGCGGGCACGGTCGGAGCGAAAAGCAATACAAAAATGACTGTGTGGACATGTCCTACCGCATACAACGTGCATAAATACGCTTCCACATACGCAATCAACGGGGATATGATCGCCTGGAGCACCACAGGCTTCAAGATGTCCGGACTCAAGCATCCGACTACCTCGGTATTAGTGAAAGACGCGGGGTGGAACCCGTCCGGCTGGTTCGGCAATTCCGTTCAGGGAGCGGCTGGCTATCGCGGAGATGAATCTCTTCATTCCGGCGGAGCGAATTATCTTTTTGCGGATTGGCATGTGAGATCCTATAAGAAAGGCAGTTTAAGCACCGATATGTGGTATAACTGATGAGAAAGGCAACCAGAGAGAAATAAGGAACGAAAAGGCAAGGAGGAGCATTCATGATCCTACATAAAACAGGCATGACATCATTTTCAGGACTAATGGAGTCGCTTATTGCCGTTTCGCTTCTGGTATCGTTTCCGGTATATGCGGATGGACAGAATGTTTCACTGGGATTATCCTTGGACAAGGTGTTTTACGCGACATCAGATGAACTTGAACTGAGCATCAGGATAATTGCCGCAAATTGCTATCTTAAAGATAGTTACATGAATATTTTTATTTGCGATTCCAAAGAAAACACAGTCCGAACGGAAAAAATAAAAGAACTGCTTTTAGTGTCAAAGACACGACTTTCCGTAAAGGATTTGGCGGATGGTAAATATTTCGTCAAAGCGGTAATCATGAATAAAGAAGGCGGAAAACTGGCGGAAAAAAACCTCTCGTTTTACAAGATTTCTCCGCTTGACAGAAAGGTCGCCAGATTTTCCCTGACGAAAAACGGGACTCCACTTCTTGATGGAAAACCGACGTTGTTGCGAATCGTCTGGCTCAGCAGCGGCTGGGAGGGGCCAATTGACAAAAAAGATCTGAAAGTCATTGCGGATCATGGATTTGACGCTGTCGTTGTCGGCGAAGTATATATGAAGCAGGAAGCATTCGCCCATTATGCGAAATATCCTTCACGCTGTGCGGGAGGCGTACGAAAAATAATGGAACAATGTAAGTTTGAGGATTTCAGGGAATTGCTGAAGTCCCTTGATGAATATAAACTTGGCTGCTTTGCGCACATGGGCGAAATAACGGCGCGTTTTCCTGAACTTGAGCGGACAAATCTTGAGGATGCCGGGAATTTCATTCTCAAATACAGGAACGCCCCTGCGATATTCGGATGGTACTCGCTCGATGAAACGGACGCATGGGATGAGACCAACAGAGCGGTTTATCATGTAATAAAAGAAACCGATCCTTTCCGGCCGGTATGGCTGAACGTAATAGGCGAAATAAATGCGAATAGCGATGCCTGCGATATTCTTTCGTCCGATCCTTATCCGGTTGGCCGTTCCCGGGAATTGACTGTGGTATCGGATCGCGTGAACAGTATTGTGAGAGCGCAGAAATCACTACCTTTCAAATCCCCTTCGATAATCCTTCAGATGTTCGCTTCTCCCGGGGAAGGTTGGCCGCGCCCTCCGACGCCACGCGAGGAGCGCTGTATGACTTATCTTGCATTGAATCATGGAGCTAAATCGCTCGGATATTTTGCACATCAGAAACTGGACACTCTGCCGAAATCAAAGAGGCTTACGCCAGCGTTGTGGAATTCGATGAAGTCATTGAACGCGGAGACAAAAACAATGGAGATTCCATATCTTCTCGGAGAAAGAGTGTCCGGGGTCCCGTGTAACGCTTCCGTCATCGATATCGCATTGATAAACAGTCAAAAGACAACATTCCTTATCGCGGTTAATCCGTCAGGAGCTGAAATTGAAGCTGATTTTAATGTCGGCGCCATAAAAAAATCAGGAAATATTCCGGTAAAATTCGAATCACGTGAAATAACAGTCGCCAACGGGATTCTCAAAGATCGTTTTTTACCATACGATGTTCATATTTATACTTTTGAATAATTGGGAAGAAGGAAAAAACATGAAGCGGTTTTTAATGATTGTTGCAACTGCCATTTGTTTCTGCGGCACAGTTGCTTATGCGGACAATGAATCCGTTGCAAAAAGAACACCGGCCGCCCCATCAATTGATGGGATTCTGAATGAGGAATGCTGGAAAAACGCTTCATTCAATTCGGATTTTTTCGACTTCAGGACAAAGGCGCCGGCAAAACAAAAAACGGAATTTGCATTCTGCTTCGACAATGAAAATCTTTATCTGGCTGTGCGCTGTAAATCGTCTGAAAGTTACATCGCAGTTGCGTCTCCTGGGCTATGGAACGGAGATCTTATAGAGTGTTTTATAGATCCCGGTTCGAGCGGGTATGATTATTTTCATTTTGCGGCGACACCGGCCGGAATGATTTTCAAAGAACGCGGATACGGGCGCTCCGATTCATTATGGTCGCCGCGAATCCGTGCTGCGGGTCATGCCGAAAAGGGAGAGTGGATGCTTGAAGTTGCGATTCCGTTTGCCGATTTTCAGTTCCAGAAAAAATGCAATCCGATGTGGCGAATAAACATCGTCCGGCTGGATCAGGAAAACGGTTCGCATTATTATACGTGGGCGTCTTCTTTCGGCGATTTGCATCAGGTTTCGACTTTTCAGCCGCTGAAGGGAATCGATGTTGACACATCCCGTTTTCTCTGGGAGATTACGTTGCCCGGCGACGGGACGCTGACGCCGGGATCCGATTTGTCTTTTGAGCTTTCGAATCATTCGGAGACGGTTCAACGCGTACAGTTGACAATGCAGATATGGATGATCGGCCAGCCATATCCCAAGACACTTTCACTTGGAACCGTTACCGTCAACCCATGCGAAAAAATCCTCGTGCAGCAACTTTCGCAGAAGATTCCGGGACTTGCTCTCGAAAGGGGAGCTTACATCGTTTCTCTGGAAGGGCGCGATGCGGTAAACAATCTTTTGTTCCGTTCGCGGAATTATGAGATCAAAATTCCTAAGGAGCCAATGCTTCTTTCATGTGCACAGAAATTCTTTTATAGAAATGAGACGGTTTGTCGTGCTGAAGCCAGGATTTTTTCAAAAAAGAAGGATGGAGTGAATATCCGTTTCTCTCTACAGGATGCTTCAGGCAAGCCGAAGCAGGAAAAAACGGCGGTGCTTGATAAGGAAGGACGCGCTTCCATCGAATTCGATTTGAAGAGCCTTGCTCCCGGAGAATATAAGATTATAGCCGATTGGCAGGGGCATGCAGCTGCCAGGTCTTCCATATATATGCTTGACCGCAAACTCGAAAACACAAAGGTATCCATACGCGGCGATGGGGTTACGCTGGTGGATGGAAAACCGTTTTTCCCGATGGGGCTTTTCATGCCGAATCCATGGTATGGAAAAACATCCGCATATCCAACTGATGAAACCGACTGGAACGATATAAAGAACAAAGGTTTCAACCTCATAAAATATTCGCCGTTCTGGATGAAATCATTCTTGCAGCCGGACAAAAACGGAAGGAGAATAACTGCGGAGGAAAGGCGGGATTCCTGGTCGGTACTGGACAGAATAAATAAAACGGGATTGAAAGTAGCCATGGTTGTCAATCAATTCTGTTTGAATAATATAGATGATTCCGACAGTCTGCGCGACTATGTTTCGGAATTCCGCGGACACCCTGCGATACTGTGCTGGTATCTCGCCGACGAGCCTGATCTTGGCGGCATCCCTCCACAACGCCTTGAGAAAGCTTACAGGATCATCAAGGAGCTTGACCCGTCGCATCCTGTATGTATTCTTGTCATGGGCGCTTTTGCTTCTTTCAGAAATGCCGGAGATATAATGATGGCCGATAAATATCCTATCCGGGATTCCGAATCCCGTCCGCATTCAGCAGTGTATTACGTCAGCCGTGCCGGAGTCAGTGCACTGAAAAAGGGACAGGCCTTCTGGATGACGCCGCAGTTCTTCTGCAATTACCCGCAGGAGGAATGGAAACGCTGCCCAACTGCCGAAGAAGAAATTCTTATGAGTTTTCAGGCGGTCTGCGCCGGCGCGAAGGGATTAATGTATTTTGCATATTCCCCTGAAAACAGGCGCAGTCCAAAGGATGCTCCCTCTCCATATCCGCTTTCTGGCAAGCGTCTTAGCTGGGAACTTTGGGAGGGGAGCAGGCAGATGAATCATTTGCTCGCGGCGGCCGCGCCCTTTATTCTTGACGGAACTGCTGTTCCGGATATAACCGTGGAAAAAATCTCGGGAAGAGCGGATGAACTGCAAAGCCTTTCGCTCCGCAAAGAAAATGAAATTCTTGTGATCCTCTGCAATTCGAGCGAGAAAGCATCCAAAGTGGCAATAAGAGGCTTGTCTTCCTGGAAGAAAGTAAAACATGAGGGCAATGGAATAAATGATTCCGAAGTGAAGGGGGGATCATTTATTACAGAATTGCCTCCATGGTCGACGGAACTGCTTTTCTTTTCAAGGATAAATTGAAAAAGAGGTTTTTTTATGAAATCTATATTTTTGGCGGGAATGCTTTTCTTAACGGGACATGCCGGAATTGAAAACCCGGATACTATCGAAATAGCAGTGTCGTCATCTCCTTCCTTGCCGATGCAAAATATGCTTCGCAATGGAAGTTTTGAAGAAGGCCTTTCCCCATGGGCAACACGCGCTGTCGATGGAGTGCGGCTCTCGGAACAGAAAGCATATGACGGAAATAAGTCGCTTTGCATAACCGTGGAAAAGGGAAAGGGAGGGAAGTCGCTTTACTGTACCGGGGGACAGCTTGCAAGGCAGTTGAAGAGCGGAGAAGCATATATCTTGAGCGGATGGGTCAACGCAAGCCCCGAAGTGAGTAACAGCGGGAGTAAATACTGCGGTGCCGGATTGACCATGTCCGTCTATGACAGGAAATGGGAAAAGAAAGATTTCTGCCGAGTCTTCGAACGCGGTAAAAATGAATGGACCCATATCGTCAGCGGAGTATTGAAAGTTCCCGATTGGTACAGAAATGTGGAGATCTCAGCAAGCGTGTCATATGCTCACGGGACAGCTTTTTTCGATGATATAAGACTTACGGAAGCCTACGCTGAACTGACAATATCCGTCAAATCCCATAATATTATCCAAGTAATTGTGGAAGACGAGACCGGACGGATTGTTTTTGACAGCGGAAGGCTTGCGGACTCGACAGATGACTTTTCAAAAAGCATCCGGGTACTCTCTCCGTACCGCTACTTCATACGGGCAGTTAACAGAAGCGGGACATTCAGGACAGTGTGTTATCCGGAATATCCCGCAGTCAAATGATTCCGTCGGATGCCGAAAACCAGAAATATTCATAGTGTGCGGATTCATGTTTTTGAACAGTTACAGATGAATAGCGGACATGCATTATTGAACCCGAAAGACAAGGCAAGGGGCAAGGATGCCATGAAAAGAACAGGCTGCCGGGCCATCAGCCATTGGTTCACGTGGAACGATCTGGATTATCCCAGAAGGGAGGTCGAACGGAAAATCGACCGATCCGCGTTCGACGCCAGCACAGCCGGAGTCAATCTTGCAATGGTTTTCGGGTTCCATTTCCGATGGGATTTCATATATTGTTTCGATACGCTGCACAAATTGTTGAAATATACGGTCGATGCCTATCACCGTCACGGCATCAAAGTAATGGATCATCATTCCGCGGTTTTGACCCATCGCCCGCGCAACTGGGATGGACGCATCGACACCTCTATCCGCAATCATCACCATGTTCCGTTTACCCCGACGCCGGAAATCATCCCTTTTCTGCAATATGAAGGCTCCTGTCTGAATTCGTGGCGACAGAAGCGGGTGGATGACATGGAACCCGTCTTCCTTCCCCGTTATCAGGCAGAGTCTTTCTGCGTCAACAATCCCGACTTCCGGCGGGCCTATCTGTCGTATGTCAAACGCCTTTTCGCGGAAACCGGGATAGACGGGTTGATGTGTGATGATGTCATCTATTACAGACATTGGGGAGCGTGCGGCTGTCCATACTGCCGGAACAAGTTCGGTTCGCCGCTGCCTCCTTCCGACGACGCGGATTTCTGGGGCAATTACCAAAATGCACAGTGGCGCAAATGGGTCCGGATGCGTTATCATGACTCTGCCGACTTTCTCCGGCTGGTAAGAGAAGCGACCGGGCCGGACGCTTTGTTGACTACCTGTTGTTCCAGTTCTGTCAGCAAAGCGCTTGACGCCTGCGGCATGGACATGAAGCTGATGAATCCGCCATTGTCCATGACCATGCTTGAGATGTGCGGAGAAATTGCCGGAGGCAAAGCCGCGCTCACCGCCCGCATACCGGATATTCTGCTGCATAAGGCGATTTCCGAACGGCGGCAGATCGGCTGTCTCGGGCTGGGATATGCTTTTTATCCGGACAGTGCTTTTCTGGTCTGGAGCCTGAACAAATTCTTCGGGGCCGACTGCTGGATTTCCGCGCTTAAGGGACGTCTCGGCATCTCGGAGCGGGCGGCGGGAATGCTTCCGGTGGAACCGGAACTGGTTCGAGAAGCCTATGATTTTGAATCCCGTTATCCGCAGCTTTTCAACGGAGAAAGTGTTGCCGAAGTCGCGGTTTACTATTCCAATTCCAGCAAGGTTTTCAATGGGGATTGTGCGGATGATTATTGCAACGGCTTTGCCGAACTGCTCAAAAGTCTATTTTTGCATGACATTCCAGCCACGGTTGTAGATGAGATTCCGCCCGCGGGACGCTATCCGCTGCTGGTGTTGGGCGACTGCGGCTGTCTGAGTTCCGATTTGCGAAAATCTCTGACGGCTTATCTGGAACAGGGAGGAAAAATCCTGGCTGCCGGACTGCTTGGCAGTTTTGATGAGACGGGCCGCAAAGGTACCACTCAGTTTCTGGTGAAATATGAAACTCCGCCGGCAGACCGGAAAAACCAGAAAACAAATACGTTTTTCGAGCCGTGGGGACATGTCCCGAAACGCGATATTCCGGAAAGGATTCCGGACGTTGAGCCCGGCTGGCGGGAAATGAAACTTGGGTGCGGGACTCTCTACTGGAACCCGATTCGGCTGCATCTCGCCCGATACCGGGAAATCATGCTCGAAAAGCGCCGGACTCTTGTTCCGTCCGGAATTCAGATCGAAAAACCGGAAAATCTGAACTGCCGGATTTTTGGTTCCGGGAATGCCCGGATTATTCATTACATGCCGTCCGGAATGAAAGCGGTGTTTCATGCGAAATTGAAAAATCAGATCACCGGGGAACGGGTGGTGAAGTCCATCCGGTATTCCGATCTGGAGGGAGAAGTCAGAATTCAAGGGAAATATGCGTCGGCAGTTCTCTATTCAGCCGATTTGCCCGCACTCCGTCGTTTGAAACCGGATACCGGTGGTGTCACGGTTCCGCTCATCGGGCTGAGACGTTTTTTCACAGTCGAACTATTTCCACGAGATCTTTGATGAAACATCCAACGAAAAAAGGGAGCATACTCCCGGGAGTCCAATCATGACGAAATTCAAAACGCTGGAAGAACATCGTGAATATCTTTACCAGACCGTCCGCCTGAAACTTTTTTTCTTAAGAAGCTGGCTGTGTAAACATCCAGACGAAACCTTGTCCGCCGTCTTGCGTAAAAGGATCGATATTTATCGCAAGACGTCCATCAATGCCGGTTTGCTCAATCCGGCAAACCCGGATTTTGAATGCCCGGAATGGCTGGAGCTTGAACATCAGCTGCAACTCGTTTATGAACGATGCAAAGACAATCCGGAAAAGTTTGAAAATGAGGGCTTTGCCCTGTTCAGAAAAACAATCGACGAACGGGTGAAAAAGGACTATGAGGATACAAGCCGGCTTGCCGGATATCAGTGCGGCAGCCTCCGTTACAACGAATACAACGACAGTATAAAGCATGAAACAGCCGGTTTCCACATAGCCAATGCGCTTCAGCCGGAATCTCTTTTTGCCGACCCGAAATATCTGCCCCGCTGTTTTCTGGAACTGATGCGGCAGACGGAGGAAAAATACGGGTCCTCCAGACTGGGAACCAGTACATGGCTCAATTCGCTGCCGCGCTGGCTGGAACTTTTTCCACAGGAGTGGCGGGACAATCTTGGTCCGGAAAACACGGATGTCCAATGGCACTATGGCTGGTGGGGACAGTTCATTACCGCCAGAGGAACCTTCAATTCCAAATATGGTGAACTCATGCGGCAAACCGGCAGAATGCCGTTCTATCCAAGAAGTTCTTCCTGTTCCTTTGAAAACATGAGAAAACATCTGCTGGAAAAATTCAATGTCGGCGACTGAATACATGAAGGCATGTGAGCCGCCCATGGATGGACAACGATGAAAAATCCATATCTTTGAGTGAATGCAGAAAGCCTTTCCCGGAAACGGAGTTGTGGATGAGATGAACAGACCTTTGAGATTTGCCGTGATTGCCGATACGCATTACTGTTGGAAAAAGCACCATCCCGCCGGTTGGCATCGAACCGGTCCTTTGAGCGGAGTTCCGGACTACATCCGCTATACGGGAATGCTGGAAACGGGAGGAATCCCGCTTCTGCGGAAAATCGCGGACATGCATCCGGAATTTCTGATCTCGACCGGCGATTTTGTGGAAGGCGGACTTAACGGCACTCCGGAATATGCCGGAGAGGAAATGCTGGAAGGCTGGAATCTGTTGAATCGGACCGGGGTTCCGGTACTGATCGCCAAGGGGACTTATGAGGGCAGAATCAATACGCCGGGCGGTTCCTTTTTTCGGGAACAAATTCTCCCGAAAATGGAGGCCGGATGCGGCAGTGAAATTTTCCGCGAATACTATCGCTATGATTCACATTCTGATCCTCGACTATCTGGAATTCGAACCGGGCGGGAAACAGGAAGCCTGGCTGATCGGTGAACTGGAGGAAGCCTCGCGCACTGCTTCTCATATTTATCTTTTTGCGCTCCCTCCGCTTTTTTTGTGGGGACGCCATTTTTTGATACTCCTGCTTTTGCAACCGGAATCGAACAGTTGTGCCGCCGATATCGGGTGGATGCTTACTTCTGCGGACATACGCACAACCAGTCCGTCAGCTTTCACCGCATGGAAAAAGACGGAAGCGGGTTCCTTCAACTGACCGGCTCCGCGGTCGGTTATCCCGAGATGCCGACAACCGGCCTCGACACATATCACCGGATTGCGGACTATGGAGATGGAGCCGACAACCAATATCTGTGGGGAATTCTCGAGGACAGCGCACCGGGCTTTTTCATGGTGGAGGTCGACGGAGAAAAGACCCGGTCGAATGGCATTCCCTGCATGACTCGGCCGTCCTGACGCTTCCCGGACGAAGGATGCCTCCGGCATGTTTGAAAAAACCGGCATTTGTTCCGGTAAGCCATGCATTATTCCCGGAAGATCTCCATCAGATCAAAAGTGCATGGATTCATGTTTCCAGTGTGATTTCCGGGACCAATGATTCTGAAATCCGAATCAACGGGATACCTGCCGGAGTTGTTCCCGACAATGTGTCTTATGCCGCACGACGGTTCATCCCGTTATCGGAACAGGCCATTGCCGGACTCGGTCTATGCAACCAGCTGGAAATCCGGATGCCGAAAAGTCAAACCTTTGCGATCGGGAGTATTTCTCTGGAAGTGTCGTTATACGACGGACGGACAGTTCATTCTTACGTTGCAAATGAAAATATGGTTTGCGGCCAAGTCTGGCAGGAATACCGTCATCCGGAACGCTTCCACACCGTCACTCCAGATGAAAACGTTCCCGTGCAGCTCATCTTCGATGCAAAAGGTTGATCGGGACAGTTTGTTCCATAGTGGCTCAAATCAAGAAGACGTATACTGCGGCGATTGTAAAGCAATCCCAGTCGGGAATATATCGCCCAAAGTCTCCGCATGCGAGTGCGCCGCTGGGAATGCAGATAAATTCATAATCTTCATCGCGTCTGCCGATTTCGAGGTCGATGGCGCAGATTATTCGTCGCTGGAGACCGGCCGTCCGGCAAAGCCCGGTAAAAAGCTCGCCAATTAACGAATTGCAGTTGCGAAGATCGGATTCCATTTCAAAGCTCCACGCGCCGAAGCGTTCAAAAGCTTTGACGTGAATGCCGATGATCTTCTCTTCATCCTTGAACAGCGGGACGAAGGTTGTGACGGGATTCAGATGCGATTCCGATTCGGTAAGGTTTCGGACGGTCATGGGTTGTCTCCTGTGGTTAAGTTTTGTCCGAATACGCCCAGAGGAAGCGATCCGGCGAAAGATTTTGACACGCGGGCGCCGTGTCCCTGGCAAAGAAAAAAAACGCGGTTAGGACTCTCACGTGTGCGATGTATGTAAAAGTGGCAAAAAACATGCATACATACACTCTCTCTCCTAACCTATATATATTTATATATTGTTGTTGATAATGAATGATTTAAAGGTTCGGAAAAAGTTCGGAAAAGGTTCGGAACTTTCCGAACTCTGACATCTCCGGGTTCGGATTTTTACTGATTTTTCCGAACATCATTGGCGTTTTTTCCGAACCTTCTCCAAATCCGGCGGCGGGGTCAACACGGTGAAGTGACCATCGTCGTTTCTGGCAATCCACTGTCGAGCTTCCAGTTCCATCAGCAAGTCCTGTCGCTGCTTGGCGGTCGTACCGCTTCCGCTTTCCGCGCGGGAGATGTCCCTGGTCAGCACACCATCGCCGCGATCTGTATCGCGGATGATGCAGAAGATCCGTTTCAGCTGCTTTTCCACGATCCGGCTGTTGCCAACGCTCTCGACGATGCCGGACAGGACGCGCTCGGCGTTGGCGAAAAACCACAGCACGATGATTTTCGCCTTATGCCGAACATCATCGGTAATAATCACCGTCTCGCCCTGCGTCTTTATGTCGCCTGTGATTGAGAGCATCACGATGAAACGCGGATAATACTCATTGCACAAACGCCGCCACGATGGAATGAACCGCTGGTCGCACTTGCCGATGAACACCTGCTGCAACGATTCCGAATACCCATCCTCAAAATCCACAATGCCGCGCTTCCGCAGGAACGGCTGGATTGCCAGTTCCAAGCGTTTCAAAATGGCGATGCTGTCGAAATTCTTTGGATTCCCGTAGAATTCCGGCATTTTGGTGATGAGGAAGCGTCCGACGAATCCCGCATCAATGTCAATGATATCCACTTTTTCGTTGAACACGTTCGGCTGAATATTCGCCATGATATTCGGCGCGCAATAGATGGCCGAGCGCGACGCTCCGGCGCGGCCGCGTTCCGAGAAGTTTTCATCGAAATATCCCATGCCGAACACCTGTGTCAGAAATTCCGCCGCCCGGCTCTGCCAGCAGTCCTTGTCGAGCCAGCTCGACATTTCGGAGATGTTCAAAAGAGCATTGGGCTTGCGGCCCAAAACGGTGGCAATGCCGGCGGCCGAACCGGCGGTTCCGAGATTCCAGTCGGGAACGGCGTTTTCCTTGCCGGCATGATGAATGTCGGGATTTCTCATGTGGGAGAATTTGCCGATCAGGCCGCCGATATCCTTGCCGCAGGCGGAACCGGCGACAAGCATGGCGTATGCGTTGCACAGCTGTCCGCCGCTGGTGTTGATTTTCATTCTTGCGCGGTCATGCCCGACAAGAGCGACTCCGCCGAGATTGCCGCCATAACGGGTTCGCAGTTCTTCGTCGGACGCTTCTCCGCTCAGGCAGCACGCCGCTGTGACAATGGCTTTGAGCAGCGCTCCTTCCAGCGGCAATGGCGGTCGCGATACCGAGGCGTAGATGTCGGTCAGCTCTCCAAGAAACGTTCCTTCAAGACAATTCAGAATGTCGCCGTTGGTCACGGCGCGCCACGGCAGAATGATCTCCTGTTCATCGGGAACGATGATCGATGTATCCGGCACAATGATTTCAGGTCTCGGCTTCTGATTGAGGATGCCGTCGATGTTGACGGGCATGGGAGCCGGATGGTCGTAACAGCCGGGCTCTCGCAGTTCGCGGAGCTTGGACCAGTCGTTCCCGGCACAACCGTTGTGATGGCATCGGAACGCGACTGCTCCGGACGGCTGTTCAATCAGCACGGCGGACTTGTTCGCGTGTGCATCGTTGAACGGGCAGACGGGGAACACCCAGCGTCTCCCGCCCTTCCATTCCGATGGCGTTCCCAATTCCGGACAGTATTGCCGAATCCAGTCGTCGAGGTTGAATTCGCCGGAGACCGAATGCGGTTCGGCTTGGCGTGATCCGGCTTCCGGGCTTGATTTCCAGGAGGCGGCGGTGCTCATCTGTTCGGGAGTGACAGCCGTCATCATCCGAGGCACGGACAGAATCCGCGCCATGCGGTGCGGTCGGGACGGAATGGAATCGCCCTTGCAGTTCATCGTGCCGGGAATGCGCCAGATGCGCGCCGGATTGTGAACCGTGACATCCACCTTCACGTGGCCGTCGCCGGCCGTGGAAATTCCATTCAGGCAATTCTGAACGAGGCCCTCGTCGGCTACGGGCAGATCGATGCGATACATCATCTGCGCGCCGTTGCCGCTGTCCAGCATGATCGGCTCCGGCCAGCCGATGGACGCCAAGTCGTCGCGGATTTTACACGCCATGGAGAGCGCCGCTTCATGCTCCGAATCCGAGCTGGACACGCCGGAAACCCGTTCCGGGTCGCAGTCGATCAGGAGCCAGCGCCTGGACACGATGTCCGCGTCGCTCGTCGTCGGATCGTTCTTGACCGCCCGGAGGCGGTTGCAGGCGCGGGCCAGCAGGTCGGGATTGACCGGATTGACGGTCGCGTAGGCTCCGCGATAGGAACGCAGTTTCCCGATTGCCTCCGCCGCCTCGGGAATATGCCCGTAGTCGAAATAGCCTGACTCCGTATGCGGTGACATGTATCCCGCCGTCATCGCATTCAGCACACGGATCTCAAATACGTCGCCCGGCTGAAACCAGAGGTTCAGCGCCTCGGCGATCATTTTCCGGTCAGTCATGTTCGCATCCTTTTTTCCCGGGCGCGTCATTCGTGAAGCCGAACAGAAGAATTGTCTGTCGTTCGACGGGAACGCTCATCAGCA
>Ga0209373_10001354_pt1 | contig 29338 bp, 27 predicted proteins | sample Higcelweek5metaG_FD_187173 | JGI IMG/M metagenome (GOLD analysis project Ga0209373, IMG submission 187173) | Freshwater pond sediment microbial communities from the University of Edinburgh, under environmental carbon perturbations - High... | ecosystem: Environmental > Aquatic > Freshwater >... | reverse complement strand
TTGAACCAGCTTTTTTGAGTGAAAATTTTCGGGTGAAAAATCGGGTACCCAAGCATTTTTTACGAGTATAACTTACTGATAAACACAATCAAACTTTGCGGATACAAGAGCCTCTCTCTCCGCAAAATAGCTAAGACATTTAGCGACAAAGAACGGTAAAACCCTACAAATTCAGTGATTTGTAGGGTTTTTTCTTTGTTATACGTTCCCACAAAAAGGACATAAAAACGACAAAAATCGACCTACTTTATTTCCTAATTCATACCCCTTTTCTGTTTTCCCCAAAAGGGGTACGATTTGTCCGAAATAGGCACTTTCCTGTCTGATATTGGCATCCTGCATAACTCTCATAAACAATTTATTAAGTCTAACTTTGTAATTCAATTTGAGATTATGAAAACAACATTCAACGTACTCTTTTTTCTGAAAAGAGACAAACAGAAACAAAATGGAACTGTGCCACTTATGTGTAGAATTACTATTGATGGCATTGAAACACGTTTTACAATGAAAACTGACATTGATCCTGGTCACTGGGACGTAAAATTGGGAAAAATGAGTGGAAGAAGTGCAAAAGCACTTGAAATCAATGCTCTTATTGATAACACGAAATCAGTTTTAAACAGAATCTACCACCAGGAACTGGAAAGAATGCAGTCAGTGACTGCAGAAAAAGTCAAGAATATCTTTTTGGGGATTAATACAAAACAGCATACCTTGCTTGAATTATTCAAGAAACATAATGCTGATGTAAAAAGCCTTATCGGAATAAGTAAATCCAAGGCTACCTATCAAAAATATGAAGTTACATTAAAACACACGACCAGCTTTCTCCGGAAAAGATATAATTTATCCGACATTCATTTTGCAGAAATAAACCACATGTTTATCTCTGATTTTGAAACCTTTCTAATGGTTGATTGTCAATGTCAGTCAAATACAACCGCTAAATTTATGCAATTCTTCAAACGAATTATCCTGATTGCCCGTAATAATGGCTGGATGATCCACGACCCTTTTGTAAATTATAAGATTAGAATAAATAAAGTTGACCGTGGATACCTGACTAAAGAAGAATTGGAATTAATATTCAAGAAAAAGATCGAGATACCAAGATTGGAACATGTACGTGATATTTTTGTATTTTCCTGCTTCACCGGACTGGCATATATTGACGTGTATAACCTAAAAGAAAGCAATATCCGCACTTCTTTTGATGGAAATCTCTGGATTATGACCAAACGACAGAAAACAGATGTAAACTCAAATATTCCTCTGCTAGAAGTCCCCAAAATGATATTAGCGAAATATAAAGGAAAACTTCCTGAAGGGAAAATCCTGCCAATCACAAGTAATCAGAAAATGAATGCCTATCTGAAAGAGATTGGAGACTTGTGCGAGATCAAAAAGAATCTGACTTTCCATTTGGCCAGGCACACTTTTGCCACCACTATTACACTGTCGCAGGGCGTACCCATTGAGACTGTATCGAAGATGCTAGGACATACGAATATCAAAACCACTCAGATTTATGCCCGGATAACGGATAATAAAATCGGTCATGATATGGGTATTCTTTCTGATAAACTTAAAGAAATGGAAAGCGCCTTCCAGTTATAAATCAACAATCATTATTATGGAACTACAACTTATCCAAGACAAGATTTTTGAGGTCAGAGGACTCCGTGTGATGCTGGACTTTGATCTGGCGGAAATGTATGAGGTAAAAACCAAAGTACTGAAACAAGCCGTAAAGCGAAATATCAATCGCTTCCCTCCTGACTTTATGTTTGAACTGACAAAACAAGAATGGAATGAACTGGTCACAAATTGTGACCAGTTTCCCGAAAGCCTTAAACATAGCTATATTAATCCTACTGTGTTCACTGAGCAAGGTGTTGCCATGCTTTCGAGTGTGTTACGAAGCGAGAGAGCTATTGAGGTGAATGTCCAAATTATCCGGGCATTTGTTATACTGCGTCAATATGCTTTAGGTTATGTGGAACTAAACCGTAAGATAGAAGAGTTTATGGTAGATACCAATATGCAATTCAATGACATCTATCAAGCATTGACGGAACTGGCAACCCAAAGGGAATTGGAAAATAAACCAAGGAATCCTATCGGATACATTCAAGAAACAAAAAGGTAAGCATTCAACTTGAGGTCACAAATTGTGACCTCAAGTTGAGGAGACACATTTGAATATTGTCGTAAAAAGATAAGAAAGTAAGTTTTATCCGTAAGTTTATGGAAAGCTGTATTGTTACACCAATACGGCTTTTTTCATACACTATGTAGGGAGTTGGTATGCTTTATCCATACTTCATCCATACATCAAACACTAACCCACAATAAACGGGACAACCTGTTCAATTTTTAATCCGGTGTATCGGCAGAATTCATCAACAGTTACGAACTGATGTTCTTCTTTTTCGTTGCGTTCTTTTATCTTAGCAAGCAACAATCTTCCGTAACGTTCACTCTTTCCCGTGATACGCTGGATATCTTTCGGATAGATACAAATACGTTTCACTTCCATTTCTCTTACTATTTTTTGCAAAAGTACAAATTTTATGTATACTCAAATGTGTCAGTATAGGAAAAAACGGAAAGGATTGACAAAGGCGGAAGTACCTGTGCTACAAAATGATATTTGTGAATATACTTTTGTCCGTATAATTTTAAAAACATAGTATTATGGCACAACAAAAAAGTATTCTCAAATTGCGGGGAACCATTGGTGGAATTTCATTCTACAAGTCGAAAGACGGTTACCTTGCTCGTGAAAAAGGTGGTGTGGACGCTTCCCGAATCGCTAATGATCCTGGATTTGCCCGTACCCGGGAAAATGGTGCTGAGTTTGGTAATGCTGCTTCAGCAGGAAAACTGTTGCGTGATGCCGTTCGGGTATTAGGACAAAATGCATCGGATGGACGTGTAACAGCTCGTTTAACACAAATCATGGCTCAGATTAAAAACATGGATGAAGCTAATGCCAGAGGTGAACGAAGTGCAGCCGAAGGTATGGCGAAAGCCGAAGCTAAATTATTATTGAAGGGTTTCAACTTCAATATTAATGCAGTTATTGGAGCTGTTTTGTATAAACCCTATCAGTTGAACGCAGCTACCGGCGAAATCAGTATTGCAGCTCTTGCTCCCCAGAATGACGTTAGTCTCCCACAAGGAGCAACCCATGTCGTATTCCGTAGTGGTTTTGCAAGCATAAACTTTTTGACAGGTGAAAGCGAAATCACGGTTTCAGAACCAGTTCGAATTGCTACCAACGGAGTAGCACAGGCTTTGTCCGTAAAACCTGCTGAAATTCCGGAACTTGAAGGAACAAAGATTTTTTTGCTGTCAATTGACTTTGTTCAATCTGTGAACAATGTCGATTATTCATTGAATAACAATGCTTACAACGTGTTGGCGATTGTTGAAGTGATTTAACCCCTAACCCCTCCCGACCTCATCCGTCCTTCCCCGACTTATCGGGGCAAGCAGGGCACCTTCTCCAATGGTAGAAGGAAAAAGGAAAATTCAGTTTGGGAGGGGCTTCAATTCTTAGAGAGGTAGTATTTATAATTTAATTTAATTCAACGTTTATGGAAAAAGAAAATCTAAACACAACCAACCCGAATGAAATGACCGTAGTTGAACGGGTTAAAGCTCCAACGCCGAAGTTCTTCAAAACTTTACGTACAATCGGTATCGCATTAGCCGCTGCCGGTGGAGCTCTTTTAGCAGCTCCGATTGCATTACCTGCTGCGGTGATTTCCATTGCCGGTTATGTTGTGCTTGCAGGCGGTGTAATGACCGCTGTAAGTCAAACAGCCGTTGATACTAATGATTCAACCAAACAAAATGAGACTCCTTGATACAGCCAATAACAGCAATGTGTATGCAGGAACATTCGGGGGAATAGTCCTATCTGTTTTCAGTAATCTGTTTGTACAAGATTTGCTAAAAACTATTATCCTTGCCATTGTAGGAACTGTTGTGAGTTTTGTTGTTTCATTGGTCTTGAAGAATTTTATCCGGCGTAAAAATCGCTAAAACAACTATTTCTGGGTTTATAACTATTTGGAGTAGTGAAGCCTCCCCTAACTGGGAGGCTATTTTTATGTGTGCTGGTGTTATAAATACTTGTAAAACAACATTCGCTTTGCCTGAGAGATTAAAAGCAAGTTCTGTTTGTTTTGCATTTCCATGGCTTCCAGACTGCGGAGAGCTGCCACCGCTTTTTCAAACTGAGCAGGATTTTCATCCACTTTATTTAAACCATCCAATAGGCAAGATTTAACATCCCTGAGTACTACAAACGGAATGACCGAACCACGCAAAAACGAATAAAAAGCCTTTGACTGCCACAAGCTATACGATATCCAGTAGATTTGTTCTTTTTCTTGTTCGCATTGAAACTGAATAACGAAGCAATTTGGACAGGGAACAGAAAGCGGTTTTCCGCTATTATTTCCTTTGTTTAAAATGAAAAAATGGGGCATGGAATAATCGACGCCCGGACGATGTGATTTGATACTGAAACTACTCATAAATAGGGGGATTAAATGATTAAAAAAGACTTAAAGCTGCTGCACCCGTAAATAATTTTTACCCCCAGAAAAGAGAAAGAAAAAAGAAGAAGAAAAAAAAGAAAAATATAGCCATCTTAAAAAAGCCGGCCGGATTGGGCTGTCAAGGTTTTTGGGAAAAATACTACCTGAAGCTTGCGGAAGAGTGGAGATTTTTTCTCAAAACCCGAAGGGCTCTGACCTTTACTGCCCAAAGCGTGGATTTGTGTTGGCCGCCTTATCTTTGCTGGATTTTTTATTTTTGTCGGTAAATATTTTATACTCAAAAGTCCTTGTTGTATTTGTCTCTTGGGATTTGATTTTGTATTTATTTTTGGAATCCTTTTGGAAAAAGAAACCGATCCATACCAAAACCAAAAGGATTATCTTCGTTGGGGTAAACTCGCCGCAGGAACGAAGGCAACCGCTGGAAATGCGAGGGAAAGGGCATGGGTATGACTGAGGGAGCGGAATATATGGAGTGAGAAAAGGAATACTTATGCCGCGGGGTGCTGAGGTGGATGCAGGAATACAGGCATAATGGAGCGTAGGGGTTCGGAGTGAGGAACGAACGTAGTTCCCGAAGCGCAATGGAGCCGGAATGAATGCACCTACCGCAAGCGCATGTAATAATAAACGATTGCCTGAAATGACTGCAACAACTAAAGGGCGGTGGGGAAAATGAGGAAATGCACGAAGTGCTGAACGACTTACAAGCTGCTTGAAAAGGAGCTTGACAACTGCCCCCACATTTGAAAACCTTTTGTAATTTTCATTGCTACCCGAAATAGACCTTCTATGAAAATTACAAGTGGTTTTCGGGGCATTGCTTTCGGGTTGGCGAAGCCTGAACAACGCACCGGTTAGGTGTAAATGCTTTCCGCTCTGCCTTTAGGCGCTTAATTGGGGTAAACTCGTCGCAGTGGGAGAAAATAGACCATTGGAAATGCGTTGGAAAGTGGCATATGTGGCGACTGAGTGTAACAGAACAATGGGTTGGGGAATGAAATGGAGCTTTACTGGCTGTTTGTGGGTGGATTTATTTGTGCGAGGATTACAGCCGAAAAGCGCAATGGAATGACTGGGTTGATTTGTGGAGTGGAATGAAGAAGGCACTTATGCAGTGCGGTGCTGAGGTGGGTGAAATGAACTGAACGCAATGGAGTGAAGGGTGGCCGCGTAGTGAGGCACGAACAGCGTCCCCCGAAACGGAATGAGTGAAGAGAATGAACCTACCGCAAGCACATGGAAATAAAACCCGACCTATTTTCTTCCACTTCAACCACTGATGGGTGGTGGGGAAATATTGAGGCTTTTCGGGCAGCGTAGCGGGGCAAAGCGTTGATTTTGTGAGGCTATTATACATAATTTGGTTATAAGCTTTTTTCAGGGTATTCTCCCCGAAACGTAGTGGAGTGCGAAGTATGAAAAAACGCATATAACTACATGTTATGTATCTTAGCTTCGGGTTGTTTTTTTTCTGGCGCATTTCAGGCACGGTGGTGGCGGTTGGAGTGCCTGATTTCATTTTTGCCTGTGGGTAGATTGAAACAGTGGTTTTAAAAAAACATCACAGTGAAAGAAGGGTTGATTGCAAAAAGTGTGACAGAAAAAAACAACGAAGGGTGGATTGTGCGGAAGCCACAAAAAAGACCGTGCAAGCCATGAGGAACGAGGGGCGGGGATTATTTGTAGCTGGGGATTGCCTTTCGGAGCTGCCCGTAATAAACTTACAGGTGAAGCCTGACCACTTTTTGAACTTTACAAGATATTAATCTTCCCATAAAATACTTAATGCAGAGTTTTGATAAGAAATACAATGTTCATAAAACTGTCTTTGAATATGCTCATCCTTGACATATTTAAAACAATCTAAGGCCCATACTACTTCAGTTTTAAAAACATCTGCATTATGATTATTTCCAAAGTATTCACCCATAACCATATCTTTGGGAACAATATTGTCATTTATAAATGATTTATACGGGAAATCTTCGCTAGAGTGAGCCCATTTAATGATATTATTTTCTGCGTATACTAACATAATCGGATGGTTGCCAATTTCAGCAAATCTAAAAGCACATGCAGTTCTACTTACCTTATACTCAGTTCTTAGAAAATCAAGTACTTCAAAACTAAATCGTTTATTGCCAATATCCTTTATGAAACGGGCTTCAGGCATTAAAAGACATGATGCAAAATAATCAGCTTCTCGTTCAATATTTGTGAATTGCTTTTTGTTTATTTCTGAGGGGTGTGGCTCTAATAAACCTTTTTTTAATCCAATTCTGTGTGCATCAATGAAATAATGACCAAGCTCATGTGCTAGTGTAAATCTTCCTCTTTCAGAATCAGGCCTATTCCCTTTGTCAATATTTAAATGAACATAAAAACTACCATTATCAAAAATAGTCATTCCATCAAAAGTATTACTTTCATAGTTGTCGTAGAATACATTTAATTCTTCATCGGCAACTATTTTATCAAGAGGCGTAACTTTTTCATTATATTGTAATGCAATATGTTCTGCCAGTCTTTTTGTCGTTGATTTATTGTTGCTCTTCACCATTATTATTTTTCTGGTGTTTTTGTTTCATCTTTTCAACTATATGATTTGGTAATACTTGACCTTTTCTAGCAACCATTCTTAGCTCCTCTATTTCCTTGTTTATTTCCTTATTTTCAATAATTTTCAGGGTTGCTTTGAAAGCACAGAAATTCCCTTGAATTATTGCTTTAACATCAATAGAAGCATCCTTAAGCTTAAAGTCGTAATCAGCATATAGTTCATTAAATCTTACTAACTGTAATTCATCTTGAGGAAACAAAAAACCTGTAGATGATAACCATTCATCAATGTTGTTAACATTAATTTTTCCGCTATATTTTTTATTTTGTGACATTGATTTGATCTAAATAATTTAAAATATGCTTGTTTGCGTCCAGTTTATAAACACGAATAGAATTTTGAGTTAATTCTAATTGGTCTTGTAATTTTTTGCTAATAGAACGAGGAATGTTCTTTCCAGATTGTTCATATGCTTTATAAGTAAGGTAAACTATTTTGTGCTTTTCGGATAATCCCAACATGGCACTGTTTAAAATTTCTAACCTGACTTTTAGTTCATTTTTCTTTTCCAAATCATTTCCAACATGAAATTCAATCAATTCGTTTACAGTTGTAATGACAGATAAATCTTCCTCCGAAGTTGGTTCCGCACAAGTATTTATTTTTCCAAGCAATATTATTTGTGTGTATAATATCCGAAGCATCCATAACATTATTGCGGTATCAATATTTTTCGATTTTGCTTTTTTTATATCAAATGTAGGATACTTCCATACTCTTGCGAATGTACAATTTGCAACTAACAAAGCTTCCACTTCATTGTAAGCATATCTTAAACAGTAAATCTCTGCTTTCTGTATTAAACTTTTTTCATATCGACTACAGAACATTGTGAATGCTTGCTCAGCTTCTTGTGGATATTCTTCTTTCCAAGAAATAACCTCAATTAGATCTGAGCCGGACATGTTTTCTAAATCCATTCTTTCTTCTTTTATTTCTTGTTTCATCTATATACTTAAAAGCGTTACTAACGGTATAGGTATATGATTGAAGCACACCAATTCATTTGCAAATATATGCATAATTTTTAGCATATCTATTTGAAAGGTAATTCAAATTTTAATTAACAAAGCAAGTAATCTGTCCCCTCAAACATTTTACTTATAGTTAACACGAGGGAAATAAATAATAATTAAATTTTAAGGTAATGGAAAAAGATTTAAAAAATCAGAACCAAAAAAACGAAGAACATCATCTTCATCTCATTATCAATGAGAAAAATTACAAATGGGAGCATCAGTTTATAACTGGAGCTCAGGTAAAACAATTGGGGAATATTCCTCAGAGTGACAAACTTTTTCTGGCGATTAAACGCCCATGGGAAGATGAACTGATTTCAGATGACACTGAAGTTGATTTGGCTCGTCCGGGAATAGAAAAGTTTTATTCAAAACCAAAGGATGATTTTGAATCAATTATTCTTGTTGTCAATGGTAGACCCAAGAACTGGACAGAACGAAAAATTACCTACGAGCAAATTGCAAAGTTGGCATTTGACAATTATATTGAAAATGAAACTACTGTTTATACAGTCACTTACACAAACGGGCCTAAACAAAATGAAGAGGGTTCAATGGTAAAAGGAGATAAGGTACTTGTAAAAAATAAAATGGTATTCAATGTCACAGCAACTAATAGATCGTAGTTCTGATTTGAAGCAACTCAGGGATGAAGGTTTCGAAATTGAGGTTAAAGGCGGATATTTAATTATCCACCATATACCTTACGTAAATTCCTCAAAGGAAGTAAAACTTGGTATACTTGTAAGTACACTTACTCTATCTGGGACAAGAACGGCTAAGCCAGACAATCATGTTATCCATTTTATTGGTGAACATCCATGTGAAAATACCGGTCAAAAAATGACAGGAATTCAACATGCTTCAAATACTCAAACGTTTATAAATGAAATTGTTATTAATCATTCATTTTCGAATAAACCTAATGAAGGGTATGCAAACTATTATCAAAAGGTAACGAGATATGTAGAGATGATTTCAGCACCAGCTATTTCATTGGATAAAAGTGCAATTGCCAGAACATTTCGACCTGTAATAGACAAAGAAGATATAAGCGTTTTTCAATATGTGGATACAAATTCGAGCAGAGCAAATATCAATATCATAAGTGCAAAGTTTGAAGGTCAGAAAATTGTAATTATCGGATTAGGTGGAACTGGTGCTTACATTTTGGATTTAGTGGCTAAGACTCCTGTTGCAGAAATTCACCTGTATGACGGAGACAGTTTTCTGGTGCATAACGCTTTTCGTTCTCCAGGCGCAGCATCTGTTCAAGACTTGGAAAAGGGGAAGCCAAAAACTGATTATTATAAAATGATTTACTCGAATATGCATAAGCATATTTACTCACATCCGTATTATATTGATGAAGCGAATATTTCAGAAATAGCTCAAGCATCGTATGTATTTTTGGCGATTGATAAGGAAGCAGTCAAAAAGACGATTATTGACTTTTTGCTATCGCATGAAATTCCATTTTTTGATGTTGGACTTGGGGTAAATACAGTTGATGATTGTTTGGTAGGAACTTTAAGAGTAACCACAGGGACAAGCTGTAAGTATGACCATTTAGGAAATCGAATATCTTATGGTGACGATGTGAATAATGAGTATGCAACCAATATTCAGATTGCAGATTTGAATTCGCTAAATGCAGTGCTGGCTGTTATCAAATGGAAAAAACTATCCGGTTTTTATCAGGATTTAAAAAAGGAGCATAATACCACTTATTCAATTAATGTTTCTCAACTAATTAACGATGATATTGACTCATAAGTTTGTAGAATATATCCCCGATGAGCTTGAATCGGGGATATTATATATATCAATGAATTATTGTACAGCAGTGCACAAATGCGTTTGTGGCTGTGGTAATGAGGTGGTTACTCCAATTTCAAGGAAAGGTTGGAAACTTATTTTTGATGGTGAAACCATTTCACTAACTCCATCAATTGGCAGTTGGAATCTTGCTTGTAAATCGCACTATTTCATTACAAATAATGCTGTGAGATTTGCCAGAAAATGGGATGAAACTTATTACGAACCAAAATCGATTTGGATCAATCTGTTTAAGAAGAACAAGCTTAACAAAAAGAAGAAATTCAAGAAATAACACCGACAAACCTTCATGTCGTAAGTTGAAGGATAGTATTAACTCATTAACATGTTACTATGTATAAAACTGGTGAAAAGCCCGGAAAGGGGCAATATCGTTGTACAAAGGATGGTGAAGTTATTTATTTGAATGACAACACTGACACTTTGCCACCGTGTCCAAAATGTCATAACGCAACCTGGACGAGAGTTTAAGTTCTATTTGACAAAGTGTTAGCCTGAACCTCTCGGGCAAGGTAGAGGATTGTAACTAATTTAATGGAATTTATATGGTAAAAAATTACTGTAAAAATCAGGTAACTTTATTACAGGAAAACACAGGAGTGACCCTGTATGGAGAAGCCGCCCAAATTATTGAACTGATTGCAGTAAGTACAGTGCTAATTTTAGCACTGGCCAAAATTGCAAAAGCTTTACAATAAGAAAGACAAAGTCCCATTCGATATTGAGTGGGGCTTTTAAATTACAATTACTGCTTTAAAATAAGTTGTTATGATATATTCAAAATGGAAAGCGGAGTTTTCATTTAAACCATAAGCAAGCTAAAAATGCTTTGCCGAACACATAACTGAGACCTTATGCTCAACAGGGTTTTAATAACTATTTTGACATATAAGCCTAGCTTTTGCTTTTTGTATTCTCGCTAACATAGACCTGTAACTGTGTATGTTTTATTAAATATTTACAAAACCGCACGAGCAAGTGAAAATAATGAATTATAATTGTCAATATGAATAATAGTTATATTTATAGGTAGTAGACCTATTGCAGATAATTGATTTAAATGATGGTCATAGTCATCTTTATTGTAAAAAGTAACATACCATCTAGCATCATCTTTTAAGTGATTAGATATTTCCTCAAAATATGGTAAATCAATATCATTTAATGAATGACCTATGATATGCACACTATTTATCTCACCTAAAGAACAAAAGAAACTATTATTTTTTTCTATTATACTTCTTACATCTTTTTTGTTACTGTCAAAGTGATAACTAATTTGATCCTCAATATCGTGAATTAAACCAGATATTTCACCATTATAACTTATAGGGTTTTTCAAATTGTGTCCATAAATTGGATTATTATATGTCCCGTGAATATGTAATATTCTTTCATCATTAATACTATATATTTCTTTCAATGATGCGGTATAATTAAAATTTAGAAATAAGGCTTTTGAGTCTATTTCTAAGAAGCTATAATTCTTAGATTTTACTTTCAATTTTTTAATCCAATTACAAAAAGAATTTTCTATCTCAATATTAATAAATTCTAAATCAGAAAATAGATCATCTATAACTTCATCATTTATTTTATGGAAAAGAAAATTAAAATAATCATTATCATAAGTTGTATCATTAAACAATTCACTTTCTTGTTCAACTATTTCATCATAAAATATGCTGGTAATGCTATTTATATTCAATTCTCCTAATTTTTGCTCAAATCTCCACCAATCTCTTTCTTTTTCAATTAAATATTTAACAATAACTTCATATAAATCTGGATAATACATACTAATGTATTTCATGTAATCATAATATGAACTTTGAATACCGTGGTACAAGTCAAATCCATTACCAATTATATAAAGTGTATCTTCCATAATTTGTATTTAGACAATTTTATCCTACACCACAAACTCATTCAATTCATCTTTCAACAGTCTCCATGTGGGGATGTGCGCATCCAAAATAGCCGTAAATTTTGAATTGTGTAATCTTTCTACTAAATGAGTCATTTCGTGTGCAACAATATATTCCATACAGTGAGTTGGTTTTTTGATTAATTCCAGATTGAAAATAATACGTTGAGTTTTATGGTTGCAGCTACCCCAAAGAGTTTTCATCTGTTTTACTTCCCAATGTTTTACTTTAACATCAAGTATTTCTTCCCATTTTGCTATCATGATAGGAAGCGTGGCTTTTAGCTCTACCCGATACCATTCACGCATAACCTCAGCACGTTTTTCCGGGGTAGAACCTTCACGAACATACAAATCAATAAACTGGGTCCCGCTTATCACCACAGCAGGTGGAGCCTGTTGATAAATCACATTCAAACGGTATCGGATTCCTTTGTAATAATGATTTTCTCCCGAAACATATTCCCGATCTGTTTGACGCGCCTGATTTCGAATCATCTCAATACGCTTATTTATCCATTCCAGTTTAGTGATTATATATAGGCGTATCGAATCAAGTTGCATACTCATAGGTGCGGAAATATGCACCCTGGCATCGGGTGGGTAAACTGTCAAATGGATGTTTTTAATATCTTTCCACTCCACCTCAACGGGTATTTTATTTACAGTAATGATTTCCATTAGTACTCTTTATGAGCAATAATAATACTCATGATTTCGCTTAGTGTTTCATCGTCATTATCAGGCATAGCATTCTTCACTGCTTTGCGAACCTGTTTCATTTTTGCCGGAACATCATTATTTCTCCAACCATGTTTTGCATAGGTAACAACAGCATCATGAACTTTTAAAGCAGTATCTTCATTTTGATTCAAGTTGTCATAAAGTGCCTGTTTACCCGAAGTATTTATTGTTGCAGGGTATTTGGTTTTAATTTTACCTCTTACTTCTTTTATTTTTTCAATCATTCGGTCAATCATATGCTTATAGGATATTTTCTCCTCCTTCTGATCAAGAATTAACTGATTCAGTAGTTCAGAAATCTTATCAAAGTAGGCCGGATTATTCGGACGTTCGTTGATAATCATCTTACGCATATTGGCAACAAGTGTTTCGGCTACCGAACGTTGATTATTTTTTATTTGAGCTGGCAACTTATCAATCGCATCTTCACCTTCCAAATCAATCAATTCCAAAAACGAAATATCTTCCAGTTTGAATATTTCTTCGCTATCTTCAGCACGTACATAATTATCAATCAACTGACGCATGGCAGGGTCATAGAATTTCAAATCCAGTGCGTCGCCACTTTTCAGTTTAATTTCATCTTTCAGATCATTGTAGAAGTCAACCAGTTTCTTTATTTCAATTGCTTCGGCAGAGCTGTATCCTGCTTTAGCCATATCGTTGGCTATATCAATATACCTGCGAACCAGTGTTGAAACGAGTTTGTATAACTTTTCGCGTTTTTCTGCGTTGCCCTCTGTTTCGGCACTTTGGCTTTCGGGTGCTGTTGTCTCACTATACACAAAATAAGCAAAGAAGCCCTCCCTTGTTTGTGGTTCGACTACTTCACAAAGTGTAACAACAGCCTGTAAAGCCTCTTCCAATCCTTTTCGTCCTTCGGTTAAACGGTTGTTAAGCAGGTTGCTTACATCTTCTTTATCGTAGCCCTCAAATGCTTCCGAAGTATAATCTTCTATGGCATTCCGTATGTTTCCAAACAAATCCTGATAGTCGATAATATATCCAAAATCCTTTTCTTCCGAATCTACTCTGTTTACACGACATATAGCCTGAAACAGATTGTGATCACGCATCTTTTTGTCGATATACAAATAGGTCGCAGCAGGTGCGTCAAATCCTGTGAGTAATTTATCCACCACTATTATCAACTTCATGGAAGCAGGGTGTTCGATAAATTCATTTTTTGCCCATTTCTCAAACTGTTCGGGTGTTTTATCGCCCATCATACGTTTGGTAATTTCATATTTTACCTTTTCTTCCGTATCACCGGCTCCGGTAGCTTCGTCTTTTATATCCGATGCATTGGCTTCATAGCTGGTCACTACAGCACAATGTCCTTTCAAATCAGTATCCTGAAACAGCTCCCAGAAACGGCAAGCCTGATAAATACTATCTGCCACTAACATAGCATTCCCATAACCGCATTGTAACGGACGTTTGGTATCCATGTCTGTACAAATATCGGCCACAATCCGCTGCATACGCTCTTTGCTGCTAAAGAGCTTTTCCATACGTGCCCAGCGGTCTTTCAGCAAGGATTTGGCAACATTGGATAAACCGCTGGTACGGTTTTCAAACCATTCATCGATTTTGTTTTTATTGCCGAGGTATTGAGGTACATCTCGGGCCTCATAGCGTAAATCTAACACCACCTTGTCATCTACGGCTTCGTCGAATTTATAGGTATGTATATATGTTCCGAAAGTTTCCAGCGAATTCTTTTTGTCGGTTTTCAAAAGCGGTGTACCCGTAAAACCAACCAACATCACATTGTCACCCATAATGGCTTTCATGGCTTCGTGCAGCATACCGCCTTGGGTACGATGACATTCATCAATGAACACAAAGATGTTTCCCTTGGGTTTAAAGTTCTGAGGTAGTTTATCCTGCACTTCTTTCAGGTATAGTTCCAATGATTTATTGGCTTTCTTACTGCCCACTTCGGGCAAGTCGCTATCTGTTTTGTTGCCGAATTTATGAATAAGAGTACATATCAACCACGGATTGGCATCGTTTAACATGGAGATGAGTGATGCACCCGATTTGGCTCTTGCTATCTTTTCGTCTACTCCTTTAAAACCTGTTTCAATCTGCTCGTCCAATTCGTCGCGGTCGGTAATGACCACCACGCGGGCATCATCAATATTTTCCCGTATCCATTTAGCCAGCCATATCATTGTCAGACTCTTTCCTGAACCTTGTGAGTGCCATATAATACCACTGTCTTTGGTTCTTACACGGGGACGGGCTGCCTGAATAGCAAAATACTGATTTGGGCGGGCTGCTTTTTTGATACCTCCATCAAAAATCAGAAAGTCATGAATATATTCCAACAATCGACCTTTATCAAAGAATTGCATTGTGCTGCGATCTAATTCATTGGCTATGGCAGGATTCGGTTCTTTCCAACGTAACCAGAACTTTTCAGGAGTATTATTCACCCCGTAATGTAAACCTTCGGTTTCGTTACCGGCAAAGACCAATTGTACAGTAGTAAAAAATTGCGGGATAAATTCATCCGACTGATTATCCAGGTTCTGACGAATACCATGATGAACCGAAACAGTACTGCGTTTGAGTTCAATCACAGCCAAGGCAATACCATTCACATAAATCACCAAATCAGGACGTTTGGTGTTGCGCCCTTTTACTGTAAGTTCTTCAGCTATGTAAAAATCATTGGCTTGCGGGTTTTTCCAGTCAATCAGATGAACATATTTTTTATTCCCTTTAGTGAGAGTTTCACTTGGAGTGAAGCCCTCACTACCTGCAAAACCTTCACTCACATTCACTCCATACCGCAGCAAGCCATAGGTCTCTTTGTTGGCATGATACAACCCGGCGGCAATATTACCTGCGGAACGTTTTAGCTGACTGATAGCACTGTTTATCTCGGATGAAGAATATTGCTGAGTTGATTTCAGATACTTTTGTAACTTTTCTTCGTCAATATTGCTATTGTCGTAATCTGTACAATCACCCATAAAATGATATTTCAGCTCCTTTTCAAATAGTTTGATAATACGCTTTTGGGTAATAATTTCTCGTGAGCCAATTTGTTCCATATTATGTCTTCTGGGTGTGAGTCAAAACAATTCGTATCTATTCGTTTTTTCAAGCAATGCAAACATTTTAGTAAGGTTTGCTCTCATTGTCTCCGAACTTTTCCCTATCGGAAAAGCTCCTTTGTTTATCAATTGGTTATTTCCTGTTGCCGATTCCGGCACAACACCATATTGCGGAACAAACAAAAATTTATCCATTTTTAATGTCTTATATCCGGCATCCAAACTGCCACCGGTTTCACCTGCTTCCACAACAACCACTATATCACTTATCCCGATAATGGTATTGTTGCGCTGCATGGCACGATTGGCCATCCACGCATCATCAGGTTTAAATTCGCTTATAACTAATACCCTATTCCAATCCCAGACATCTTTCATTTCCTTTTTTATACGGAAACTATTTATCCCTTCAGGAAGAATAATGATGGTGCTTCCTCCTTTGGATAAGGCGCTATAATGTGCTTCATAATCAACTCCTGCAGCATAGCCCGAAACGATACTTACATCTTTATCAATCAATTGCTCCACACAGTCTTTGGTTATATCTATCCCTTTCTCCGAGACTTTGCGCGAGCCACTAAAACCCACTTTGCGCTTTTTGAGTAGCTCAATATTGCCAATATAAGATAATATAGGCGGCGTATTTGAGGATAATGATTTTTTTAATTCTATCGGATAATTTTCATTGGTAACAATTATAAAACCAACTTCGAATTTACTTTTCAGATACTCCAGTATGCTGGGTGCCTTTTCATACTCTATCTGCTGTTCCGGGTTTAATGATAATTTTAACTGATACTTCAGATAATAAGGCTCTATAGGTTCATAAACCTTGCTCAGAACCTTATTGGTTTGCACCGGACCAATATTCTTTAAACTCAAATATTGGTACACCGAATCATATAGTTCTTTATCTTTCATTATCTTGTTGTATTACTTCTCGATTTTACGGTACATAACCCAAATACCCGGGCTGCTCCCGCTTCTTTTAATTTCATGGCTACATATTGCATCGAAAGCCCCGACATATATAAATCATCAAACAGTAACACTGTTTTACCGGTTAAATCCAACCCTTCTGCTATTTGCAGACCTGATTCCTCCAGAATTTCCAGTTTTTCTTCGGCACTTTCTGCATCTTTCACACTTCTGGTTTTCGAAGTCCAGCTGACAGAATCAGAAATATCTTCAAAATTAAACCCTTCCAGATTATTCACAATACGGTGAGGTAAACTCTCGGTTGCCACCGAGCTACCCGGCATGGCGCAAATATAATCGGCTTCCTTCAAAAATGGTAATTTGTCTATCCATTCATTACAAATGCCGATAAGCTCTGCTTCCGCTTCTTCATTATCATTGAACTTTGCCTGGTACTCCAATTCCCCGATAGGAGTATGCTCATCCCCGTCAAAGTTCATCGAAAGGGCTAAGGATAAATCCAAATGATCCCTCAGAAAAACAATATCTTTGTATTCATTTACAAACTCCTCAAACTTGGCATATTCTTCATCTGTATTTATAGGTCTCCAAATGCCATATTTTGTATTAAACAAACGTGTGTTTAATTTCTCTTTCAGAATTGGGTCAATTGTATCTCTAAATGGTAGATTAAATACTCCTCCTTCGCCTTCCTCGTTCTTTTTTAAAGCATGAGCATGACTACCCGCAAAATTAATGCGTTTTGTTGCAATATCACCAACAAACTCAATAAGCTTTTCTCTGGTGATTGTCTTTTGAGGGACTCCCGATAAAATGAAACTGAAATTAAACATAATATTAGAATTTAATTTGATGGTATATAATATCTTGGATTTTTACATTTCATTTTCCAGAGCCCCTCTTTGTTTTCAAAATATATTCCTGGTATATTTTGAATTTTATTAAATGGAAATGCCTCAGAAGAGGAAACTTGAATTTTTTCTTTATAATCTGAACTACATAGATAACAAGAGCCATTGTATGATTTGCAATACAAAATTGTTGAATTGATTTGGAAATCTTCTCCGAACTTAAAATCATCGATTTTAGTTATCTTTTTTTTAATGCTTGGTTTCTCTTTCGATAAAACATCAATCCAATCATGGGTGTTTTGCGAACATAAGGGTGACTGTGATATATAATCTTTGTTTGTAATTAGCAAATCCAAAATGTCAGAAAGACTAATACTTTGAAAATCTTCATCTAAAATTTGACTAATCTCCAGTGCAGCAGATCTGGATCTAATTCCTGATAAATAAATTTTAGCTGCCCAAAATGTTGGCAGACCTAGTTCAGATAGCACACCAATTTCCTCGAAGACTAAGGCTATTTCTTCATTATCTAACAGTCTAAATTTTTTAGAGATTGCATTTACCACCCAAGGTATCATAAATCCAAAATAATCATTTGCAATTTTATTTCCATTTTTGATACGTTTTAAAGAACTGCCGTTAAGCCAAATTGTTCTTACAGAGTCAATATCTTGTTGAGCGTATCCATGTTCAAAATGAGACGATGGTAATTGATTTATAACAATCTCAATACTTCTCAAAAATTCAACTTTGTCACTCAATTGCATTTCTGAGTCAAGATAAGTTTGAGCAATAATTGAAATCTCATCAATTAACTCATTTATTTTGGCAATTGATAATAATGGGATACCTGATGATGCTAACGATATCCATTGTTCAGGGTTACCGGCAATTTTTTTTACAGCTTTGCTTCTTGCTTTTATAAATTCCAGAACTTGCTTATTTTCGTCTTCTGATGCCTGAATGTATGCTAGTGATTCCCTAAAATGATCATCAACCCAATCTGAATTGTCAATATCAAAGCTTTTATATGATAAATTCAATGCTAATAATGAATCATCAATCCAATCAAAAAAATCAATTATACCTAGTTGCTTGTTATATTCAAACTCTTGCGAAAAATTATTTTCTGCAATTAATTCTAATAAATGCTCAAACTCAATGCCACAACTTAAAGCTGTATTTTTTATTTTGACGATATGTGTAAGCAATCCACTGGTTGCAGATTCAAGTTTATTATGGTCAAAGTATTCGTTAGCTATTGTCTTATGCCAATTCGAATATTTACCTGTTTGATCTATTACATATAAAACCTTCCCTTCTGTATCAACAAAAGCTCTCCCTGCTCTTCCAGATATATTCCAAAAATCTCGGCTTTGTATTCGATTCTTTCCTGAAACAAATACGTTTGCAATAATTACCGTCGACACCCCTAAATTTACACCCTGAGCTAGTGTTGAAGTTGAAATGATATATTTTGCCTTACCACTTCTTAGAAGCCGCTCCATGCTTAATCTAATTTCTGCTGGTAGAGCATTACTATGGCACATTATGCCTTTTTGAGCGTATTTTAAAATTTCACCATTTATATCGTTTTCAATACATGATAATTCAAATCGTTTATAATCAAAGTCGTTATTCCAGTTTATATCAGATAAATTCAACGTCTGTAAATAATCAAAAATTGATTTTGCCTGCGTCATAATCATATTAGCTCTACAAACATAAATAAGCACAGATCCCATTGAAGATAGTCTGTAAGCTGTTTTTGCTATGGCATCTTTTTTATCATAAGTAGATTCGATAAATGAGTAGTTAAAACTTGATTCCTCACCTTTCCACTCTAGGTTTACGGTTGATCCAGTAAATTCTAAAAATCCAAACCGTTGAGTTGAAGGGCGCCAGTCAGATTTTGCAATTTGTTTTTCATTGCTAGTAATCCATTTAGATATATCAGCAGAATTTGGCAAAACAGCAGAAAGTAGAATTATTTTTCCGTTATTATTTTTAACTATAACTCTCAATTCCTCTGTAAACATTTCGTTTGTGACATATCTTTTTTCCTCTCCTAGAAGATGTCCTTCATCAATAATTACAAGCTTAATTCTTGATGCTAATTCATCATTATATCGAAGTATTGCTTTTGCTTTTTCAGGTGTTGCAATTAGGATATGTGAATCCTGAATCATCATATTATCAATACTGTTGAATTGAGCACCACCATACAAGTGAGAGACCTTATAACCTAATGGTGTAAACGTCGAACCTAACGTTTCTTCAATTTCAAATGCAAGCGAGCGAAATGGTGCTAAATATAATATGTATGAATAGGGATTATCTAACAGCGACTGTAAGATTGCAATCTCTGCAATCCTTGTTTTTCCACTACTAGTAGGTAAACTCACAACAGCTCCACTGGGCGATAATACTTTATTTAATGATTGTCGTTGTGATATAAACAATTCTACAATTGGATTCTTTTCTCTAAAAACAAAATTCGATACGAGGCTTTCAATTATGGTCTTTCTGGAAGGTATTGTATCTGTATATAATGGCGAATCAAGATTTTCCAGTTCATATAACCAATCGAAATCATCTTTGCTATTTTCCTCTAATAGCTTTAGATTCGGCCAGAGAGAACTTTCATAAAACCCTTTAGCAATAATTCTAAAAAGCCTAAATACCCACCACAATGAAGGATCTTCATCAATTGTTGATAGTTCGATGGCGTCATCTAAAATCTCAATACATTTAGCTAAATGCTGACTACCACCATATTGTAAATAGGATAGCAAGTTAGATAAGGATTTAGCTAAAAGCACATCGTAAATTTTTAAATACCTGGTTGAAGCGTATTCGTTATTTATAAGGATTTCATTAAGCGTTAACGATAGGTCAGTGTAATTTTTACTGAGAAATTGATTTAGTAAATTAGCAATTGGGCTCTCAGATTGAATATCTTTGAGTAAAATGAATGCTTTTGAGTATTGGCAGGAAGCGTAATAAGACAAAGCTCCAATCAAAATATGATATGAACTTAATTGACTTCTATTTTGTATTGGTAAGTGGTTGTATTCTATGATAGTTGCTGCCTTTTTTAAAGCCTCGACTGAATTGTCTATTTGATTATATTCAGCAAAATAACACCCAACAGATAAATAGGAGTAAGCAATAGAGTCTAATCCTTCATTCAAATTTACTCTAAATTTGGGAAAATTATCAATACTTTCATTTACTCCAAACAAAATATAGCGAGCATTTGCCTGTGCAATAAAATTTTTTGTTGTATGGTCCTCTTCAATAATATTGTAAAGACTAATGGCTTTTTCTAACTGTCCCATATTAATATATTTTCAGAAGTTTATCCGCTGCTAATTTGAAACTTTCTTCAACTATTTCTAATGGGTTGTCTAAGCCTAAAGACAAAAACACCAAATTTGGATTTGATGTGTTTAAATGCTTTTCCACTTGACTGGCTGTATCTTTCGATGGAGTAGTTGACTTTGTACTCATCAGGAAGCCAACATTGTGAACAGTTATTACACCGTTATTCAATAAAGCCTGTAAATCCATTAGTTGATCAGCTAAATCATCTTCTTTACGCTCATACAAAATATTAGCAACAAAACCAATTGATACCGGTAACCTTTTGCTTCCTTCTAAATTAGAAATGATATCCTCTATTGTTTGGTTTGAAGGATTTGAACGATATTTACTTTCCCCATAAATTACTTTTTCCTGTAAATTATCAGGATTTAGCAACAAAACATCATCTCCTTTCATTGATTGCTCAACGTTGGGATTATACCTTAGTTTATGAATAATTGGATTAAATGTTGTACTTTCTTTTAAATACTCGACTAAAATTATTTCTGCAACATTGCCTTTTTGTGTTTTTGACGCTGTAGGTAATAATTTTGAAGATTCAATGTAATTTTCAAATTCATGTTTTTGGAGAATTTGGGCTTTGCGTTTTAGTAAATCAATTTTATTATCAATAATATGATGTTTAATAATCCAGTCAGAAAATTCATCAATTGCTGAAGCTCTCGAATTAATGTTTTCATCTAACCTCCTATGTTTTTTATTGGGGCTTATAGGTAAATCAGTATGTGAAGTCCAATGACCTAAAATATGTGGAATTTCAGGATGTTTGCCAATAAGTTTTTCTTGTTCAGTCATATTGATTTTGATTTGCTAATTTATTTTCTCACACCAATCTCACCTTCCCCGTCAGCAGCACCTGCATCATTCCTGCTTTGAGGTCTTTGTATTTATCCCGTTCCTTTTCAAGTCGTGCTATTTCATTGTCCATATCGGTGAGGATTTGGGCAATGGCTGTTTGCTCGGTTTTTGTATTAGGAATAGTCATCAGAAACTCCTCAAAAGTTGCTAATCTTAATGAATCAACCGTTGCTTTAACCGAGTTTTGAAGAGCATAGCTCCCAAAGAAATATTTCAAATAGTAGAAAATAAACCGACCATCTGATTCATCAATGAAATTACTTATTTTGTAAACTCTTTGGTGATAATCAAATTTACCATTTATATAATGGAAGATTGTTCCAATACCACCTTCTCCCGGAATTAATATTGCCTCTCCATCAAAAGAATATGAATTTAATCTTAACACATTCTTAGAGCGTACAAAAAATGGATACTTGCCATTTAAGTCGTTATCTTCGCCATTTCGTTTGCCTGTTTTTATATTTAAAGCAACTTGATAAAGCTTTTTCTCCACCCACTCCCCACTAAACCCCGGCAAGCGGTTCTTTCCATTAAGCAGTTGTTGCATAGCTCCCTGCTTGATTTGTTGCTTTTTGGCTATTTTCTTATCCAATGCTGCTATTAATGCATCGGTATCGCTCAGGGCGTTGGCTATAGTGGCTTGTTCTGTTATTTGTGTTGGGTAAGCACATAGGATTTCACTCAATGTTGCTTTTGATAGTTTGTATCTACCTGCACCTTGCCTTGCTAAAAATCCTGTAATATCCCTGTTTTTAAAAAAATAATAGAACCATTTTGTAGTTGTAATATTATTTTTACCCTTAAGTATATGAGCATGATTGTTAACATTGAATTTACCACTTGTCAATTGAGTCATGGCCATTTCTTTCCATTTGAGAAAATGGTCACCATCTTCGCCAATTAAAGCATATTCACCTTCTAATCGATATTCATTGATATAATCCTGTATTTTTGTCGGTCCATAATAAGGAAATATACCTTGCATTTTTTTTCGAACTTCTTCGCTAATTGGTAGTCTTTGATTATTGCAAATATCAAAGATTTGCTTTATTGGACTCACCTCCCAATCCTCAGGAATTACCCCAATATCCGTTTGCTTATATCCTTGTTTAATTTCTTCCATAGCTTATAACGCAAAACCCATTAGAGCCAAATGTTTCTTTACTTTATCTTCCAACTCCACAATGTCCGCATCAATAGCCGATAAGGTTTGTGCGTAGCGTTCGGCTAGTTCGCTTACACGGGTAGTCAGGTTTTGGCTGATTTGTTGCATTTCGCTATCCAGCAGGGCAGCCAGTGTGGCGATCCATTTATTCTCTACCACCAATTGTTTGGTTTCTGCTTCGGTTAAGCTGTTGTATTTCTTTACCAGCATTTCCAGCAATTCGTATTTCAGGGCTTTTTGTACCCGTTTACCATCAGCTATATCTTCCTTTATCGTCAGGTATTTTTCCAGCATCTTTATTTCGGCTTTGGCATCGGGCTTACCTTTCAGGTCGCGTATGCGTTTTTTTACATTGCCATCGTTAATGGTATCGTTGGCAAAATTGCTGCTATCAAAGTAGTTTTCGGTTTCTTCTTCCAGCAATTCGTTGAGAGCCGTTTCGCCTTCGGCAATTTTTTCTTCGGCAGCCAATATCAGTGCTTTCATCTCACCAAAACAGGCATCTATCACTACTGATACGGGCAGGAGGTCGCACACTACATCCTCGGGCATGGCTGCTTTTTTCTCTTTTACTTTTTTAAGGTTGCCTTCTTTGTCCTTTTTGGCTACGGGTTGTGGGGTGTACAATTCGGCTTTCCACCCATCAGCTGCTATCAGGTAGGCATCGTCCTGCATGGTTTCGTTCCAGTAGGTAAGCAATTGCTCATACACATCGTAGGCTTCCACCAAAAAGGTATCACTGGCAAATTTCTCCAGCAACAAATCGCCCAGTTCCTGTATCAGGTTTTTGGGTTTGGTGTCGGCATTTATTCCGTACAGCATATCCGCCACTTCTGCTTTCCATTCGTTGAAATGGGCTTTGTAACGTTCGTCCTGTGCTATAAAGTTGGGGTGCTGCTGTATAGTTTCCCGTATCTGCTCCTTTGGGCATTGCAATTTCATATAGCCCTCACGCTGCGTGTCGGGTATAAATAAGGCATCCTTCAAACCCGGACAGGCTTCCCAGTAATGTTGCAGCAGTTCAATATCGTGTTTAGGCAATCCTCCCCGGAGGTGTGCTTCTATGTCCTGAATAATCTCTGTATCTTCCGACTCGATATAGCGCGGCAGATTCAGGTTGTATTCGTTACGTATAATTTCTTCTTTTTCCACAAAGCGGGCATAATGGGCTACCGGTTTTTGTGCTTCCCACGCATCGGTTATCTTGCGTACATCTTGTTCCCGCAATCGGTTTTTTGGTCCGTCTTTGACATATCCAGCTTTGGCATCAATCATAAAAATGCCTTTGCGCGTGGCAGCATCTTTCTTATCCAGCACAATAATGCAGGCCGGAATACCCGTGCCGTAAAACAGGTTGGCAGGCAAACCAATAATGCCTTTAATCACTCCTTTGTCCACTATGTTTTTACGGATAGTGGCTTCAGCATTTCCTCTGAACAATACACCGTGTGGCAAAATGCAGGCGCCTTGCCCGGTGCGGTTCATGGTGCGGATAATATGGAGCAGAAAAGCATAATCGCCATTTTTTTCAGGAGGTACGCCTATGGTCGAGTTCCAACGTCCATACACATCTTCTTCCTTGGCACTCTTCAACCACGATTTGGTAGAAAAAGGCGGATTGGCCACTACAAAATCGTAAGTCTCCAATACCTTAGAATCATCTTTCGACTTGTGTTGCGGATTGTTAATGGTATCTCCCTGTTTTAAATCCACATCAATTTGCCCATGAAGGATCATATTCATTTTGGCCAAACCTACCGTTGCATTGTCTTTTTCCTGTCCGTAAAGCGTGGCGCTATTGCCATTCTCTGTTTCGGACAATGCCCGTAACAAAAGTGAACCCGATCCACATGTCGGGTCATAGATAGTCGTTTTTACGCTTTTGGAGTGTTGTAAGCCAATGACCTTAGCCATGATACGGCTTACTTCGGCAGGTGTATAAAACTGACCTTTACTTTTACCGCTTTCGCTTGCAAAGTGTTTCATAAGATACTCGTAAGCATCGCCCATCAGATCGTCATCATTGGCGCGGTTCTTCCCAAAATCCAGTCCTGAACTTTGAAATACACCAATCAAGTTACTTACCGTATCTACCAAATCTTTATCTTTTCCTAATTTTCGTTCATCACAAAAATCAGCTACATTGATTATCCCACTCAAATCATTGGCTTCTGCCAATGCCGACATTTTTTTATTTAGTTCTTCTCCAATATTCTTTTTACCTTTCAGTGCAATAAAATCATCAAACGTGCAACCTTCCGGTATCTCTATCAACGAATCAGGGTCATTCTTATATTTATCGCTTACATACTTTACGAATAAAATAACCAGCACATAATCCTTGTATTGGCTAGCGTCCATTCCTCCGCGCAATTCATCACAGCTTTTCCAAAGAGTGCTGTATAACTCCGATTTTTTAATGGCCATCTTTATTTTTATCTTCTAAATTCGAAAAGTATTGTCTGTTTGTTTTTTTGTCCTTAATACTATGAAATAAATTCAATTATTTATTTTGTTTATTGCGCTGATAATTAATTTAATACAAAGTATTTATGTCGCAAATATATGGTAAATGTGCGACTGTATAGTTACTAGTTTTCAATGTTTATGGCCGTAAATCGGCTGTTTAATTCCGTTAATCGTTCTATTAATTCTGCATAAGGTTTCGATTGTCCCGGTATCATATTGGTTTGCATACTTCGGTAGTCAGCCTCCCAAGCCACTGCTTGCTCAGCAGAAGGAATAAAGTTTAGAGAGGCGGGCAGTAATGTATCATAATCAAAGCCACCTAAACTAATAAACTTACGACGATGCTCAATAATATCACGATACAATTTTGTATCAGCCATCGCATCAATTTCTACCTGGGTATCCATCATCTTTTCCAGATCGTATAAATGACGTGATCTTCGTTTTACATCTATAATCTCTGGTTGGCTTAGAAGCTCATGTAACAGAAATACTTTTTCAAGAAAAGTCCGTTTTTGTGCTACTGCCGAAACATTAAAAGCTGTATCTGCAAAAGTTGTAGCAGGGAATTGTTCAGCCACCATTGTTCGTATTGGAACTGAAACCACCGGCTCAGTCATTGACCGTCCACTGACTTCAATCTTCACACTGGCAGGCAGGTATTCTACCGCAGGAAATAATGAGTTGAAATTGATATAAATACTCTCCGGATCAACCGTTGTATTTTCTGTTTCATCAACAGCTACATTGAACCATTCACGGGGAATACCCATTTCGAGTAATTTGTTTTCAACTATGTTTTTCAAATCAGTTCTGACAAATGAACACAATGCTTTACGAAGTCCTTTCCTGATTTGTCTATTTGAAAGTTCTCCTGCAAAGCCTAAATAATCACGAGTGATAGTAATGTCAATATCTTCGGAGAAACGTTGAATGGTTCCCCAACATTTACTCAGCGAGGTTCCTCCTTTGAACGAAAGCTGATTGGCAAAAGGTAACGAAAAGAGCGCTTCGAGCACGGTGGTAACCCACCAGTCTTTTTCTACTGCTTGTACAATGTAGCCGGTTCTTACAGAAGTTTGTTCCAGAATGGTTCTTCTGTTTGCATCGCTCAGGCGTATCCAGTTAATGTTCATAGTACAGATAAAATTAGTTTCTTAATCCATGCCGGTGCCAATTGCAAATCAGTCATAATATCTTCTTGCTTCTCTTTTAAAATCAGTTCTTTTATCTTTGTAAGTTGTTCGGATGTAACTTTGCTTTCGCCAATTTCTTTAAGGGCAGCCACCACAAGTATTAATACATCATTTTTGTATGATAAGTTTTTAGCTACCGTGCGTTTAAATACAATACCCTGACCATTGCCAATTTTAATTTTGCGTGCAGCTCCATCGGTCAAAAAGACCACGTTCATAGGTATTTGTGTAGAAAAACCAAGTGCGTTGAGCGCATAAACGCCTGTTGGCACTATCCTAGCTTTATCTCTTTTTGCAATTTCGCGCGCAATGGTTTCAACGGTTGGGTATAATACACCCAGCCCTAAGCGGGTATCTATTTGAGGATACAAATAAATGCCCTGAGCTAACCGGATCAACATGCCTGATTGAGTTAGTCGCTCCATGGCTTTATTCACGGCTTTGGGTAGTCCGAATGAACTAAAATCGGAAGCAAATAATATCTTGCCTCTTCGTCCGGATTTAAGCTTGTTTTCTATCTCTTTTACTATGCTTTTCACGACATTGTTTGTTTTATTGTGTCGCAAATATAGTAAATGTTTGCGACATTATTATTTTGAATGATATTTATTTCTAAGAAATTTGATTCATCAGAATTTACTGCATGTTTAGTTGCTGATTGTTAGGAATTTTGCATGATATGTTAGATTGATTTTTCTTTCCTGTTTCGGCAAGGAATTAAATTGATAAAAACCAATAGTGGTGGTCTGATTTATAATTAGCGTTAATCGGTTTGTTCAATAAAATAAAGTGTTCATTGACAATGAACATGTGGAAATATTGAACATGTATAGTTGGTATTACATGTCAAGTAAACTGCTCAAAATACTTGACAAAAAAAAATAAAATGGCTGTGATTATAACCGATTTTCGGATATTATCGCAAACAAAATATGAAAAAAGGCTATGATTATATGTATATAAAAATATTGCTTAATTCGTGATTCGCGAATTGCGAATCATTTTTTCTTGGAGATTAATGAATGACAAATCATTCATTAAGTTGCAAAATAATCTATAATGAATGTTTTGTCATTCATTTCTGTCACTAAGGGACAGAAAGTATGATTGTTCAGCGTCGTTCGGGTAAAAGTAATTTATTGCGATATATACCGTTTTTCGGTATATATTGTAAGAAATTCCTCTGATTTTTTATTGTATTTGTCAAAAAAGGTTGTTCAACCCCGTCCGGGGTCGGTGGTGTGAGAGGGTATATTTCATCCCCCAGTTGCGCTTCACTTACTGTGGGTTACGCATATTTAGCCACTCCGTGGCAAAGACATATATTGAAAACAACACTTGCTATGATCAATCACACAAATTATGCATGAAAAACTAATAAGTGTACAGCACAAAAAACGAATAAAAGCACATAACAACAAACAACATAACTTGGTCATTAAATGCAATGTAACCATTTATAGAACGTATCCATTAATCGATTCTCATTCTATATTTATGCCAATCAACAATACATTTCGCAAGAAAAGACTAATGCACACTAACTATGCCCAATAACAAAAAAATTTGTTTTTGAAGGGTCTTTGAGGATAATGTCTTTTTCGCGCATGAATTTAATATAGCCTTTAGCGGTTCGTTCTTTTACGTCCAGGTATTCTTGCAGTTTATCGGTAAGTTCCTGATAAGTGTAGTAGCGTTTCTGTGCGAATATTGACTTGGCGGCGGCGGAAAGTTCGTTTTCTTTGCGTTTTTCTTTCTCTTCCTTGGTTTTCTCGCCTAAATAAACATGCATTTCTTCTTTTTTGTCCCATGCAAATTGAATAAGCGGTACATCTAACGGACTGCCGTCACGCACTTTCAATACTTTTACGACAGAAACTCCGGGTTGGTCGTCTTTTTCAATAGAGAGAATACCGGCGGATTTTCGTTGAAGTTCCGAACCTAAGTGTCCGCGAAGCTTTAACCCGTTCGGGATAAAGTGCAGCACACAGACAATGCAGGTTTGATAAATTCCAGCTAATCGGTAGAGTTCGTCAACAATGCGGATACTTTCAGCTTCATCGTTGGCCGAATGTATTAAATCGGCTATACCGTCGATAATTACCAAATGGATTCCGCCAAACTCATAAAAGAATTTATCCATGCTTTGGATAATTGCTTGAAGTCGTTCTTTACGGGACATACCAGTGAGGCAATATGCCCTGAAGCTCTCGGGAAAATGGTTCTGCTTTGCCCGTTTGAGGCTGTTCATTGTATTTTTGTATAGCTGTGACTCTGACTGTTCCGTATCATAAAGCAGAACAGCTTTATTCTGTCGATTGGGTTTGACATGAGTTCCCAAGGTGTCGATATCATTGTCCTCCGTATTCAACGTTCCTGCAATTAACCCACATATATAGTTACTTTTACCGGTCCCCTCTCCTCCTGTTATACAGCATAAATTACCTTGTGTACCAAGCGGGACGTTATTGATTGAAATTATCATTTCTGCTAATATTGGTGGTTTGGTGAAATCTATTTCGCATGATTTTAAAACTGCCATGGTTTCGGCATAGATAGTGTCTAAAAATTGAATGAATAATTTTTGGAAATCTTCCTTCGTATTTCCAAGTTTGAAATAATCGGAAATGTCTTTTTCTTGCTTGCTTCCATTTAAAGGAAGCACCATTC
>Ga0209373_10001351_pt1 | contig 29409 bp, 13 predicted proteins | sample Higcelweek5metaG_FD_187173 | JGI IMG/M metagenome (GOLD analysis project Ga0209373, IMG submission 187173) | Freshwater pond sediment microbial communities from the University of Edinburgh, under environmental carbon perturbations - High... | ecosystem: Environmental > Aquatic > Freshwater >... | reverse complement strand
GTTGAAATGTGCCGATGTAAATGCCACCGAGAAGAAAACACCCTCTTTTGTGTGCCGACGTATTCAGCACCACAAGTTTGAATGTGCTACTAAGTTGTATTTCAATCCTACTGATACCACTGAATCAGCAGGGCTTTTACTCTACAAAGATGAAAGACATCAATACTATTTATCGGTGGGACTTAGTGGTAGTAAGAAAAGCATTCAGCTTAACAAGATTTCAGATACAGGAACCGAAGTGCTAACAAAAGAAACAGTTTCGAAAACTGATGGGCCAGTCCAATTAAAGGTCGTTTCACAAGGCACTTTTTTTGATTTTTATTACTGTGTAAAAGAGAATCAGTGGAATAAATTGTGCTCGAACATCGATGCCAACTTTTTATCAACAGCCAATTCATTCGGTTTTACAGGAACAACTATCGGCATGTATGCCACAAAAAAGAAATAGTGAAGCCTTGAGTGAAAAATCAAAATAAAAAGAGAAGTACACAATACTAGAGAAATATAATTAAACTTTTTAAAACAAAATCTATGATGAAAATTAAAGACCAAGACCGATTAAAAGTAGATCGGACTTTCAGATGCAGAAAACTTCCAAAAGAGATTTTCTTTTCAAAGACTATCATGTATTGCCATTATTAGATATTTAGATCGATTAAATTACTTCAGATTAATTAGTTATATAATGGAAAGAAAAATAAAGAATTTACATCAAATTATTTCCATACCAGAAACTACTAGTTGGAAATCATTGTTGACAAGATTTTTGTTCTTATTTATTATCCTGACCAGTACAACAGCATTTGCACAAAACAAAATAACTGTCAAAGGATTGGTTATCGATGAAAACAGAAATCCGGTCATTGGGGCAACTGTTGTATTAAAAGGTACAACAACCGGTATTTTAACTGATGTTAACGGCGAATTTTCACTTTTAATTCCTGGAGGTAAGCAAATACTTGCTATTTCATTTGTAGGAATGGAGTCTAAAGAGGTAGTTCCCGACGGACAATATCTTACTGTAGAATTGAAAGAATCAAGAACTCAACTTTCCGAGACTATTATTGTTGGCTATGGAAGCCAAAAGAAAGAAAGTGTTGTAGGGGCGATATCCCAGACTAAAGGTGAGGTACTGGCAAAAGCCGGTGGTGTATCTAACGTTGGGGCTGCCCTTACGGGTAACATCCCGGGTATTGTTACTGTTCAAGGAACCGGTAAGCCTGGCGAAGAAGACCCAATTATTTACATTAGGGGGCAAGGTACCTGGAACAATAGTACTCCACTTGTATTGATCGATGGGATAGAACGTTCGATGTCGGGACTTGATGTAAACTCTGTCGAAAGCATATCTGTTCTTAAAGATGCATCTGCAACAGCAGTGTTTGGTGTAAAAGGGGCTAACGGGGTTATCCTTATCACTACCAAAAGGGGTAGTGAAAGTAAAACAAGCATTACTATTAATTCGAATGCAACCTTGAAAATCCCTTCAAAGCTCCCTGGAAAATACGATTCGTATGATGCCCTCCGCATCCGAAATATGGCCATTGAGCGCGAGCTTGCATTAAGTCCAAGCTCATGGGATTACTATACTCCTTCTGCTGAGTTAGAAAAATACCTTAATCCTTCGAGCATTGAGGAGGCTGAATTGTATCCTAATGTCGACTGGCAGGAAGAAACTTTTAAAGATTTTGCCATGTCTTACAATACCAATATAAACATTGCCGGAGGATCGTCATTTGTTAAATATTTTGCAGCCATCGATTACCTTAACGAAGGCGACCTTTTGAAAGTACGCGATAATGGTAAAGGTTATAACCCGGGTTACGGGTATAACAGACTTAATTTCAGAAGCAACCTCGACTTTAACCTTACCAAATCAACCAAATTAGCGGTTAATCTTTCTGGCTCACACGGCATGAAACAAGATACTTGGAGCGGCTTCGAATATACAATATGGCAGAGTGCTTATACCATGGCTCCCGACATTTTCCCAGTGCAGTATAGCGATGGCTACTGGGGGTATTGGTTGCAAGATATTCAGGCGTTGAACTCAGTGCGTATCATGTCGAACAGCGGTGTTCGCAAAACCAAAACCACAACACTTAATACCGACTTTACCCTCAACCAAGATTTAAGCATGTTGTTGAAGGGACTTAGCGCGAAAGGAACATTCTCGCTCGATAATACCTTTGTTTCAACAGGCGGTATTACCGATCCGGGAGGGTCATTTCAGAAATTGATGACCCCCGATGGTGAAGTATACTATAGGGACAACTCAGGTAACGTAAACTACGACTACACCATACCTGAATGGAGCGTTACCAGCGATGCAATGGACAATACAAAAACTGCGCGAAAGACATTTTATCAATTGCAGATGAATTATGCAACCAAAATTGATAAACATGACATTACAGCGATGGGATTATTCAGCCGCGAGGAAAGCGCAACGGGAAGCGTATTCCCAAGTTTTAGGGAAGACTGGGTATTCCGTACCACTTATAATTATAACGAACGCTATTTTGCTGAGTTCAATGGCTCATACAACGGTTCTGAAAAATTCGGTCAAAGTTATCGTTTCGACTTCTTCCCATCGGCTGCTATTGGATGGATGTTGACCAATGAGTCTTTCATGAAAAATGTCAGTTGGCTGGATAAGTTTAAAATCAGGGGTTCTTATGGCCTTGTTGGAAATGACATGATTGTACAGCCATGGGATGCGAATTATAATAAACTACGTTGGTTGTATCAAACTCAATGGGCTTATGGTGGTGTAGCTAACTTGGGCACTACAGGCAGTGCTCAAAGCCCCTATAAATGGTACAAAGAATCTATAATTGGTAATCCCGATCTTCATTGGGAAACGGTCGAAAAAGCAAATATAGGTTTTGAATGCACATTATTTGATGGCTTAATTGAGGGTAATGTCGATATTTTCCGCGATTATCGTTATGATATTCTCATACAAGGTAGCGATAGGGCAGTACCCGATTATTTTGGGGGGACAGCTCCGGTAGCAAACCTTGGTGAAACAGTGGTGAAAGGGTATGAGGTCGAGTTGAAATTCAACCACAAGTTTGCGAATGGAGTACGTGTTTGGGCTAATGGCAATATGACCAGCGCAAGAGATATAGTAATCGAAAGCGATGATCCTGAACTACTACCCGATTACCAAAAAGATGAGGGATTTCCTATTGGGCAATACCGTTCGCAATTGCTTAGTGGATTCTATAATACATGGGATGAGGTTTATGGTAGTGGAGTGCTGAATGCTTATGACGACCAGAAATTGCCAGGCAACTACAATATAGTTGATTTTAATGCTGATGGAATTATTGATAGTTATGACTCAGCTCCGAATGCATATCCCGAAAGACCCCAAAATGCCTATAACTTCACATTGGGAGCCGAGTACAAAGGTTTTAGCGCTTTTGTTCAGTTTTATGGGGTTAATAATGTTACCCGCTACATGTCGTACAGCAACTTCCCGGTCAAAACCAATGCGGTCTTCGATCAGGGAACCTATTGGTCAAAAGATAATACAAATGCCGACTCATTCCTTCCACGTTGGGCTACCATTATGCAAAACACAGGAAATTATTACGCCTACGATGGCTCTTACTTGAGGTTAAAGAACGCAGAAATTGCCTACACTTTCGATGCAAACAAAGTAAAGAAATTGGGAATGAAATCACTGAAAATTTTTGTGAATGGAAATAACTTATGGTTGTGGACAAAAATGCCTGATGATCGTGAGTCAAACCTTGGCGGAAATGGCGGAGGCGGAGCCTACCCAACAGTGAAGCGTATCAATCTTGGGGTGAATGTTGTTTTCTAAATATGAGGACTATGAAAAAAATGATGAATAAAATAGTAATAATTAGCATACTTGCTTTTGGGATGGGATTTGCATCGTGCGAAGATTATCTCGATAAATCTCCCGATGCCGGAGTATCGGCAGACGATGCTTTCGGAAATTTTATCAGTTTTCAGGGGTTCACCGAAGAACTTTATTATTGTATTCCCGATTATACCAAAGCGACATGGGTTAGCGACTGGAATATTGGAGATGAAATGCTGGCTACAACTGGCGCTAACTGGCGCTTGGGTGTTGCATTCGATAATGGAAACTATTGGGATTGGATGAACAGTGGTTGGGGACAGAGCTACATCGGAAACACTACTAACGATGTGAATACCGACAACGATGCTTTTACCAAAAACTATTATCCATTGTGTTGGTACGGAATCCGTAAAACGAATGTTGGACTTGAAAACATTGATAAGTTGGTAGAAGCAAGCCAGGAAGAAAAAGACATTATTAAAGGTCAGCTTCTTTTCTTCCGTGGGTTTTTCCATTTCCAGCTAATGAGTTTTTGGGGCGGATTACCATACATCGATGAAGTTCTTGCTTCTCAGAAGATGGATTTTCCCAGATTATCCTATCAGGAAACCGCATTAAGAGCAGCGGAAGACTTATCTGCTGCAGCCGAACTTTTACCAGCAAACTGGGACAATACTACGGTAGGTCAAAGAACGGTTGGCAATAATAATCAGCGCATTACTAAATCAGTTGCTTATGCTTATTTGGGAAAAAACTTGCTTTATGCTGCAAGTCCATTAATGAATTCTGTCTCTACTGGGAATAAGAGTTATGATGCCGACCTGTGTAAAAAAGCTGCCGAAGCTTTTTACAAATGCCTTAATTTGTCGGATACAGGTGAAGCATTCTACAAGTTGACCTCTTGGGATGTATACGACGGTAACTTCTACACCAACGATGGAACAGTTCCCGGTTACCCTGAAACGATGTTGGCCGCACCGGCATATAATGGGGGCGGTTCGTTCTACGCAAGTTTCTCATTGTTTTTTCCTCCGGGGCTTGGAGGCGACGGGAACATGGTTTCACCTTCGGCAAGCTATGTCAAGAACTTTGGGATGGCTAATGGATTGCCCATCGATGCTGCTGGTTCAGCATATAATGAGGCCGATCCATGGAGCAACCGCGATCCGCGTTTCTACAAATCAATTGTATACGATGGGGTCAGGGTCGTTCAGGGAAGTGGCGCTGAAGCTTATCGGTATGCCAATCTCTATAATGAAGGAAATTACCGCAATGATGGCACTGGTAGCCGTAGCGGTTATATGTCGCGTAAATTTATCAATCTTACGCTCAATAATTCCGACAATGTTGGCCGTAATATCATCATTCTTCCAGCTTATCTTCGATTAGCCGATGTTTATTATATGTATGCTGAAGCGGTACTCCATGGTTATGGTTCTGCTACTAGCAGTTACCCCGGGTATATTACTGCAGTTGAAGCCGTCAATAAAGTACGGGCAAGGGCTGGAGTTCCAGAGATTGATGCCAGATTTGTTGGTTCGAAGGAAGCATTTATGGATGAAATCATCCGTGAAAGGGCCGTTGAACTTTTCTGTGAAGCAAATATCCGCTTTATGGATTTACGCAGGTGGATGATTGCTGAGGATAAGAAGTATAAAGAAAAAACAGCAATTGATTTCGATCGTGGAGAAGATGGTAGGCCAATCAATATGAAAGAACGAGTAGTGATGAATAGGGTGTTTGAAAGCAAACATTATTGGTTGCCGCTTCCAACCGATCAGGTAACCCTTTATCCTGCTTTTAATCAGAATCCCGGATGGTAGTAGACAACGAAAGATTTACTGATAAGGCAAATCTGAATGGGTCATACAGATAAGATCAAATGAACGATCGTAAAATTTAAAACGAAACGAAATGAAATACATAAAAATAGGAATGATTTTATGCGTTATGCTTTCTTTCTTCCATTCGAAGCTTAGAGGGCAGGATTCTACTACCATCGTAATTGAAGCAATAGTGAGTAGCGAAGATGGAAAACCAATTGCCGATGCTTCAGTATATGGAGGCGAGGGAACTATAGTGAAATACTCCGATGCTTCTGGTAATGTAGTTATTGAAGTGCTTTCAAATACAATTTTGTATGTTAAAGCCAATGGGTATATCGCCCAAACTTTTACAGCAAGTACTTCAATTAAGAAGTTTATCCTTATCGAAGATGATGGAACTCAAAAGGTAAGAGTGGCTTTTTCATCAGTCGACAAAAAAGACCTGGGTGGGGCTATAACCGTTGTGAACCCGGAAGAATATATCAATTACGACTACTCTCAAAATACATCGACAAGCATATATGGGCGCGCCGCTGGTCTTATGGGTGGATCAAACATCTGGGGTATGTCTGACATGTTGGTAATGATTGATGGAGTACCCCGGAATATGAGTGATATAATGATTGATGAAATTGATCAGATTACTGTATTGAAAGGAGTAAACGCTGTAGCTCTTTATGGAAGCCATGCCGCCAAGGGGGTTGTGCTTATCACTTCAAAAAGGGGTGAGGCATTCAATCGGAAAATTAATATTCGTGCAAGTGCAGGTTCTGCATCACCAATTATATTGCCTAAATATTTGGGCTCGTCCGATTATATGACACTTTATAACGAAGCCCGTGAAAACGATGGTCTTGCACCTTCGTTCAGCGAGGAAATCATTACTAATTACCGGGATGGCAATTCATATAAGTATCCCAGCATTGATTATTATTCATCCGAATATCTTAAAGACCAATTTTACACAAGCAATTTGGCTACCGAATTTTCGGGGGGAAACAACAATGCAAGGTTCTATTCAAATATTGGATGGTCAAGTAGTTCTTCTTTGTTGAAAGTTGGTGAAGCCAATAAAAATAAGTCGAATCGTTTTAATATCAGAGGTAACATCGACCTGAAAATAAACAGTTTTATTACCAGCAACATCGATGTTTCAATTGTATTAGGAGATAGTCGTAGTGGCGTATCAGACTATTGGTGGTCAGCGTCAACTTTATTACCTCACAAGTATACCCCGTTGTTGCCTATCGATAAAATATCGGCAAATGCCGATAGTGCGCTTATTTTGGCCAAGGGTAGTAAAAACGTTGTCGATGGCAACTACCTTTTGGGAGGATCGCAGGAAACAATGACCAATACCTTTGCCGACCTATATGCAGGTGGTTATTATAGAATCATCAGCAGGAATCTACAAATTGCGAATGGCATTAATGTCGATTTGGCTAAAATTACAAATGGCTTATCGTTTAATACAAAAATTTATACCGACTATGCCAATGCTTATCTGCAATCGATTACAAATACGTATGCTGTTTATGCCCCAACTTGGGGTACCGGGGCAAGCGCTGATTCAATCGTTGGTCTTACCAAATTTAATTCAGACTCTCGCTCCGGGACTCAAAATGTAAGTGCATCGGCTCAAAAAAGGACATTGGGAATGTCGGCTCAATTCAACTATGTGAAAACATTGAATGAAAAGCATAATATCTCGGCTATATTACTCGGTTCAGCAACGTCGATTAACCAAAACGGAGTATTTCAGGCATCGAACAATACCAATATGGGATTGCAACTGGCTTATAACTTTGATCACAAGTATTGGGTCGATTTTAGCGGGGCATTCGTAAACTCAACCAAGCTACCTGCTGGCAATCGCACAGCATTTTCTCCAACAGTAGGTTTGGGATGGCTTTTGAGCAGTGAAGGATTCCTTTCGGAAGTTGATGCAATCGACCATTTGAAAATCTCGGCTTCGGCAGGCATTTTGAATACCGATCTGGAATTCTATGGTTATTATTTATATGATAATATCTTTTCTTCACAAGACTGGTTTTCGTGGTATGATGCTACGTATTCAAGCCGGGCTACAACCTCAAATTATGGTGCTAACCCAAAACTGGGTTTTGCACAAAGAAAAGAGGTTAATTTAACCATCGAAGGTGTTTTCTTTAATAAACTGTTAACCGTTCAAACCTCTTTGTTCCTTAATCAAATGGACAAATTGCCAACACAACAGTTTACCAAATATCCCGAATACATGAGCGATTTTGTCCCTTACTCGAATTATAACTGCAATCAGTACAGTGGGTTGGATTTAATGGTTAACCTGAATAAGAAAATGGGTGAAGTGGACCTCAATTTAGGAGTGAATGCTACCTATTATAATTCAAAAGTAATCAAGAGGGAAGAATTGTTTGCCGATGCTTATATGCTCAGAACGGGGAAACCGGTAGATGCAATTTTCGGTCTTGTCAGCGATGGTTTCTTTGATGATGAAACCGAGATATCTAACAGTGCTGCACAGGCTTTTGGCGATGTTATGCCAGGCGATATTAAATACGTTGATCAAAATGGGGATAAAATCATAAATGAGCGGGATGAAGTTATGATTGGCCGCTGGAGTGCTCCATTATTTTGTGCATTGAATTTTTCTGTTTCTTATAAAAACATCGTTTTATTTGTTCAAGGTGCAGGTATTCTGGGGGGTGATGGAATGAAAAGTGGAAACTATTACTGGGTCGATGGCGATGACAAATATTCAGAAGTGGTGCTTGACCGTTGGACAGAAGAAACTAAAGCCACTGCTACTTATCCCCGTTTAAGTTCGCAAACCAACAATAACAATTACCGTTATTCTGATTTCTGGATGATCTCGACCGATAGGTTCGATATAACAAAGGCACAGTTAACCTATAATCTGCCAGATCAGGTTTTGCGAAAATCGAAAGTCATTCGAGAATTTAGCGTTTTTGCTAATGGTGTGAACCTTATTTCCTTTTCGAAAAATAGGGATGTTATGAATCTGTCTGTTGGTTCATCGCCACAGTGTAGATATTTTAACCTTGGAGTTAGCATGAAGTTTTAAAGATTGTTGTTCACTTTAAAAAATGATCGAAATGAATAAAAAAATAATAATACTGATACTGATGGCTTTGGCTTTCACAAGCTGTGAAGATTTATTATCTCCAGCCGATGAAAACCGTCAGACGCTTGAGGATATCTACGATGATCCAAGTTTTGCCGAAGGATTGCTTCTGAATGCCTATACAAGACTTCCGACGAATTACTACTCGTTCAGCGAAGTAGCTACCGATGATGCCGTAACGAACGATAAATTTAGTGGCTATCTGACTATGGCTACAGGACAATGGTCGGCAATCAATAATCCAGTGTCACAATGGGACAATGCCTATACTGCTATCATGTATATCAACAAATTTCTTGCTGAGACCGATAAGGTTGAATGGTCTTACACAAGCGAAGTTGCAAATTCACTGTTTAACGATCGGCACAAAGGCGAAGCCTACGGACTTAGAGCACTCTACATGTTATATCTGCTCCAAACCCACGCTGGATTTAGTTCTTCAGGCGAATTACTTGGAGTGCCAATTATAACCGATGTTCTTGATGTCAACTCAGATTTTAATCGTCCAAGGAATAGTTTTGAAGAATGCATGCAGCAAATTTACAGCGACCTAAATAAATCGGAAGAGTACCTGCCTCTTGATTATACTGACTTAACGGATGTTTCACAGCTTCCAGTCAGGTATAATGATGTTAGTGTAGAGGAATACAACAGGGTTTTTGGTTCTGTAAATGTTCAACGATTATCGGGGCGGATAGTAAAAGGTATAAGGGCAAAAGCTGCTTTACTTGCAGCAAGCGATGCCTTTAATCCAACGTCAACATCAAAATGGGATGATGCTGCAAAATATGCTGCAATTGTTATTGATTTGAACGGAGGAATTAGTGCCCTTGATAAAAAAGGACATACCTTTTACAAAGTATCGCAGGTAAATGCAATAAGCCTTGCTAACGGAATTGATCAACCTGAAATGTTATGGAGAGGAAATAAAGAAGGTAGTTCAGGCTCTATTTCTAGGGAACAATTATGTTTTCCACCTACGCTCTATGGCAATGGACGTATTAACCCAACTCAAAACCTTGTTGATGCTTTCCCAATGGCTAACGGATATCCAATTGATAATCCAAATAGCGGCTACAACCCATCATCTCCTTATTTGAACCGCGATCCCCGGTTGACCGAATATATTATTTATGACGGAAGTAAATTGTCAAGTAAAACTATTCGCACCAAAATTGGAAGTGGAAACGATGCGGTAGATGCAATAAAAACATCGACACGTACAGGTTATTATTTGAAGAAACTTTTACGCGACGATGTCAATCTTGATCCCGCTGCTACGCAGGCAAAACAGCACTATCAACCACGTATAAGGTATACCGAAATTTTCCTGATTTTTGCCGAGTCAGCTAACGAAGCATGGGGGCCCGACGGTACAGGATCCGTTGGTTATTCTGCCCGGAACGTAATTGCTGCAATTCGACAAAGGGCGGGCATTAAACAACCCGATAATTACCTTGCATCTATAAACAGCAAAGAAGAAATGAGAAATCTGATCAGGAACGAAAGAAGGTTGGAGCTTTGTTTTGAAGGATTCCGTTTTTGGGACCTGCGTCGCTGGAAAGAAGACTTAACTACTCCAGCGTATGGCGTTCGTATTTCCGAAAGTGATTTCCAAACAGCTACTGTTGAAGAAAGAAAATACAGCGATTTCATGTACTACGGGCCTTTACCCTACAATGAAGTACTTAAAGCAAATTTAGTACAGAATGCAGGTTGGTAAAATCTTTAAACCATTAAACATTTTTTGAAATGAAAAAAATCATTTATACAGCAATAATAGCATTAACAGCCCTAACGGCCTGCCATAATCAAGATTGGGGATTCCCCGACTTTGATTATACAACTGTATACTTCCCATATCAATCACCTGTTCGGACTATAATTCTTGGTGAGGATATTTATGATAACACCTTAGATAATCAGCATAAATGCCTGATAACAGCGACCATGGGTGGTGTTTATGAAAACAAGAAGGATGTTTCAATTGATGTTGTTGTCGATAATTCTTTGTGCGATAGCCTCAAATTTGGAACAGTTGATGGCGAAGATATTTTAGCTATGCCTTCAAATTACTACTCACTTTCTGAGAATAAGAAAATTGTTATTCCTTCTGGAAAATTTATTGGGGGTATTGAAGTACAGTTATCCGATGCATTTTTTGCCGATCCTTTGGCAATAAAAAACACGTATGTTATTCCGCTTCGAATGACATCAGTAGCCAATGCTGACTCAATTTTAAGTGGTAAATCAAGCAATTTAAATCCTAATCCTTTTCTTACATCAGATTGGGTAACAGTGCCTAAGAATTATATACTTTATGCTGTGAAATATATTAATCCCTGGCATGGATCTTATTTGCGTAGGGGTATTGATATCGGAAAGGGGAATAATGGAATCACTTCTCTTGATACTTCAATTGTATATCACAAAAAATACGTTGAATGGGATCAGGTTGTAAGTATGAAAACAATCTCGATGAACGAAGTTTCAATGTCATTGACTACGCGTGATAAAGGAAATACATCAGATATTCCATTTGTACTCAAACTTAAATTTGACAACTCTGGAAAATGTTTGGTTTCAAATCCCGATACTGTAAATTATATAATTACAGGTTCTGGTGAGTTTGTAAACGATGGAGATATGTGGGGTGGTGAAAAGAAAGACGTTATGCATCTTAAATACCAAATTGATTTTGGGACATCAACACATTCGTTTACCGATACAATTGTGATGCGCGACAGGCAGGTGAAGTTTGAAACCTTTACCCCGGTTGTTTTTTAGATTTTAGTTAGGTTAGATTAGTTAAACTCTACAAAATCTCAGATTGGAGTGGTAACATATCTCTGATTTGAGATTTGTTTTATTTTAATTTTTTTGAAAATGATTTATTGTTATTTGTTATCTTTTGTGCTAGCGGCCAGTGTATTAGTAGATTTTTCTGCTCTATTGAAAATCAGTTTTGTAACTTCCGATGGAAAAAATTGGCTTTGGGTGAAATTAAAGGTTTCGATAATAATTGGAAATTCAGTAACAATAATGCGGTTGGCAACCAAAAGGTGAAACAGGCAAAACGTGTAAATAGAATGCAAATGATTTGATTACTGCAAAAATAAGAGGGAATAATATTTTGTAATAATTAATATTGTGAAAAGAGAATTCAATATAAGCCAATAAAAAATATTAAAGATGAAAAAAATAATCGGTGTTTTAATTTTTGCGATTTTATCAATTTCTTCATTTGCTGAAAATGGTCATAACCTTTGGTTGCGAAATACAGGCAACAAATCTGTAAATGTGGTTTGTGTAAAAAGTTCACCAACACTCAATATTGCAAAGCAGGAACTGAAGCAAGGCTGGCAAGGTGTGGATGATGCATCGGTTGAGTTTCGGGTTATGGCAGATAAAGCAATCAAAGGTGATGGCTTTAAATTAAGTCAGAATGCAATTCAGGCCAATACTGAATCTGGTATTTTATACGGCGTGTATGAATTGTTGCGTCGCCAGCAAACTGGTGAAGCCGTTTCGGATGCGGTCATTAATCCTTCGTATGGACTTCGTTTGCTGAATCATTGGGATAACCTTGACGGAACCATTGAACGGGGATATGCCGGACTTTCTATTTTTTGGCGAAAGGGTGAAGATGCTTTAGTTGTTTCAAATAACGATAAGGTTCTTTGGCAGGAATATGCCCGAGCCAATGCTTCGATAGGAATTAACGGTTCGGTACTAAACAATGTGAATGCCTCGCCTGATATGCTGACCATAGATATTCTCAACCGCACGAAAGCAATTGCCGAGGTTTTGCGTCCTTATGGGATTAAAGCCTATCTGTCAATCAAGTTTTCGTCGCCATCGATGATTGGTGGTTTGAAAACATCCGATCCGCTCGATCCAGAAGTGATTAAATGGTGGAACGCAAAGGCGAAAGAGATTTACAGCATGATTCCCGATTTTGGAGGATTTCTGGTAAAAGCCAACAGCGAGGGACAGCCCGGTCCACAGGATTTTGGACGTACCCATGCCGATGGTGCCAATATGCTCGCCGATGCCCTTCGTCCGTATGGAGGTATCGTAATGTGGAGGGCTTTTGTTTACACTCCTTCAAGTGAAGACAGGGCAAAGCAAGCGTATAATGAATTTACACCGCTCGACGGTCAATTTCGCGATAATGTGATTATTCAGGTTAAAAACGGACCTGTCGACTTTCAGCCTCGCGAACCTTTCAGCCCGCTTTTCGGTGCCATGAAAAAGACAACCGTAATGCCCGAATTGCAGATCACTCAGGAATATCTTGGACAATCAGTCCACTTGGTATTTTTGTCAACCATGTGGGAAGAATTCCTGAAAAGCGATACTTATCAGGAAGGTGTAGGAAGTACGGTTGCCCGCTGTACCGATGGAAGCATATTCCCGCAAAAACATTCAGCAATTGCCGGTGTATCGAACATCGGGTTGGATGCCAACTGGTGTGGCCATCACTTTGCACAGGCCAACTGGTACGCCTTTGGCCGGTTGGCTTGGAACAACCAGCTAACCAGCGGGCAAATTGCCGATGAATGGATCAAACTCACTTTTCAACAATCATTAAAAGAAGCCAATACAAAAGATTGGACTGAAAATTTTCTGAATCCGGTGATACAAATGATGATGGAAAGTTGGGATGCTACCATAAGTTATATGATGCCCTTAGGGCTTCATCATATTTTCGCAGGAGACCACCATTATGGGCCTGGACCTTGGTATGCTCCCAAAGGTCTTCGCTCCGACTGGACTCCTCCTTACTACCACAAAGCCGACAGCATCGGTCTGGGGTTCGACCGTACACCAACAGGAAGTAATGCAACCGGCCAGTATCACGAACCATTGCAATCGCAATTTGACGATGTAAAGACATGCCCTGAGAAATATTTGTTGTGGTTCCATCATTTACCATGGGATTATAAAATGCAGAATGGAAAAACGTTGTGGAATGAATTGTGTTACCGCTACGATACCGGTTTGCAGCAAGTTCGTCAGTTTCAAAAGGTCTGGGATAAGGTTCAGCCCGATGTAGACCAAGAACGGTTTGTTCAGGTTCAAAACAAACTCAGAGAACAGTGCCGAAATGCTCAGATTTGGAAAGATGCCTGCCTGCTTTATTTCCAGCAATTTAGTCAACGACCTATTCCTTATGACATCGAACGTCCGGTAACCGATTTGGGAGCTTTGATAAAGAACGACATGGGAAGACCATGATGAACATTGGTGTTTGTTCCTCATTGTTGTAATTTGGGAAACAAATGCTTACTCTTAGATTCAATGAAATACTAATAATGTGATCGAAAAGAATGTGAATAAATCCATTATCTAATCATGTGTCGAAGCCGAATCTGTTTTGTAGTAATATTTCTTTTAGCTGTTCTGCCACAGTTTGTTTTTGGGCAAAAAATACGGTTTTATAGTTCAGAACAGGGGCTGCCTAATAGCTTGGTTCATAGGGTTTCGCAAGACGAATGGGGCTATATTTGGCTTGCCACCGAAAACGGTGCGAGCTATTTCGATGGTATGCGTTTTACCACCTTTCGTCACGACAACAGCCCTGGCACCATTTCAAGCGACCTTGTTAAGGTAGTGTACACCGACAGCAAGGGGGTTTGTTGGGTAGGCTCCTCGTTTGGACTCCAAATTTTCGATCGTGAAAATAACGTATTTCGGAATTTCCCGTTACAATATCCTTCTTTCACAGGGACTTTCTATGTGTCATCGATTACCGAAAGTAAAGATCATGAAAAACTTTTAGTCTCTGTAGCTGGATTCGGGATTGCCGTTTATGATGAAAAAACGCATCAGATTGACTTGGAAACGACTGAGAGGTTGAAAGAAATATATGGCAATAATTTTCTGGGGAATCTGTTTTTCGATTCCGATGGTTTTCTATGGTCTTTTTCAGAGCAAGGCAATTTTTTCAGGCTTAACTTTCAAACAAAATCCCTTGACAAGTTGAGGTGGAGCCAGGATCTGACAGAATTATCCAAAAAGATTGTTGTTTCAGCCATAACTGAAGATCCGGTAACCAAAAACATACTTATAGGCACCTACAATCATGGACTCTTTATTTTTGATCGGTCTCTTGGATACATCAGGAAGCAGAAAGGAGGATCATCGTCGAAATACCGTATTCGTGCATTATTGGCTGAAACAAAGAAAGGGAATGACAACGAATTAAATATTTGGGTAGGTTCTGAGGATTCAGGGCTCAAAAAATTCGACAGATATCGGGAAGAAATTATCAAACCCGATTTTCAATATGCCCCCATTGACCTTGATAATTGCAAAGTACATTCTATCATACAGGATGCACAGGGAAACATTTGGGCTGGGATTTTTCAGAAAGGATTATTGATCATCCCTAAATCGACAAACGATTTTGAATATTTAAAATTATCCACTTCTCAAGGTTCCATGAGCGTAAACATTGCTTGCGCAACTTCTATTACACGCGATAACATCGGTGATTTATGGGTCGGTACCGATGGCGGAGGTCTTTTTAGGATTTCGAAAAATGGGATGAAAACCCTTTATACCAGCGAGAATACTCCTCTTCCCAACAATGCAATACTTACTCTGACAACCGACAAACGGGGTACTATGTGGATTTCGACATACATGGGAGGAATTACAACATACAGCCCAGCCAAAGGGTTTCAATCGTACAGCAACGAAGTTGAATTACAAAAAGTTCAATGTACTCTTTACGATGCAAAGAACGATAAACTTTATATGGGCACTCTAGGTTCTGGTGTTAAAGCTCTCTCTTTTTCTGATAAAAAAATAAACACATTCCCCAAACCTGATTTTTTGGGCTGGGTTAGTTCACTTTGCCTCGATGCTTCTGGAAATTTGTGGGTTGGACTTACAGAAGGGATTCGCTGTTTTAATACAGAAAACGGCGAGGAGATGTATTCCGATCTTTCAACCAAAATGAAAGGGATTTCTATTAGCACTTTACTAGAAGATAAAGATGGTTCCATGTGGGTTGGTTCGCATAATGGTTTGTACCATTTTCAAAAAGAAACCAATAAACTTTCCCTGTTTTCTAAAGCTGATGGTTTACCAAGTAACCGAATCTGTGCAATTCAACAGGATGAAGAAGGGAATCTTTGGATTAGTACTTTTAATGGATTGTCCCAATTTAATCCTGAAAAGAAGGGCTTTAAAATTTTTTATGCATACGATGGGCTACAGGATAACGAGTTTAGGATGAAATCCAGCTTTAAAGACCACAATGGGAAAATGTTTTTTGGCGGCATTAATGGAATTACAGCTTTCTATCCCAATAGAATTCAGGGCGAAGAAAAGCTCTTGTCTAAAATAAATTTCTCGCAACTTACGGTCCTCAATCAGAGTGTGAGTTATGACGAAGCGCTTGGCAAGAAGAATACCCTTGACAGGCATATCTCTCAGGCCCGCCAAATTACCTTAAAGAATAACCAGAATGTTTTCTCTTTGGAATTTACCGTTCTGGAATATGCCAATCCTCAAAAAGTAGTTTACGGTTATCTTTTAGAGGGGTTTGATAAAGATTGGCGATATACCAGTTCAAATAACAGATCGGCAACTTACACGAACCTGACCGAAGGATCGTATGTGTTTCGCGTAAAAGCTTTTTTTGAAGGTAGTTCAGACGAACAAAACGTGATTTATAACGATATAAACATCAGAATACTACCGCCTTGGTATAAATCGTTGTGGGCGTATCTTATCTATTTGACGTTGTTCATGCTCACTGTATGGGAGTTTTTGAATTATCTGGTTCGCAGGAAACTTCACATTCAGGAACGTTTGGAGTTTGATAAAAAAGAGATGAAACTTCAAATGTTTACCGATTTAACACACGAAATACGCACCCCGTTTACCTTGGTTATGACCCCGCTCAGATCGATGCGTGAATCGGAAACAGATAGTAAGCGGAAGGAAATGTTTAACTTAATGTACCGCAATGTCCTCAGGATTCTCCGAATGCTCAACCAGCTAATGGATATTCGTAAGATTGATAACCAGCAATTTAAATTGCAGTTTAAAAAAACCGACTTGATCTTTTTTATTCAGGACATTATGAAGTCATTTGATCAACTGGCTATCATGCGTAATATTGATTTTAGGCTGGTTTCGAACTTTGAATCACTTGAAGTATGGATCGATGAGATAAATTTCGATAAAGTTCTTTTTAACATCCTGTCGAATGCCTTTAAATTTACCCCTGACAATGGTTTTGTAATGATTAGTTTAGATACTTTCAGCAATAAACTGCACGAAGGGCTACGTAACAATGTTGATGGATTTGTTGAATTGTGTATTGAAAATTCCGGTCCTAAAATCGATAATAGCGAAATTGAACGTATTTTCGAACGTTTTTATCAAAGCAGCAACAATACAACAAGAGGCGGTTCCGGTATCGGACTTCATCTCGCTAAAATGATTATTGATTTGCACCACGGGAAAATCAAGGCAAAAAATAGCGAAACCGGAGTCTCATTCATCGTCGATATTCCGCTTGGATCAAAACACTTGTCTTCTGATGAAATATCAATCGCCAACAAAACTCAAGAAAGTAATTCAGGTATTCGTGCCGATGAGAATCTCCCAAAAGAAACCCATTACATCGACCTGCCTGAAGTAGATGAAGATGTGATTGTTTCGAAAGGAAGCAAATTGAATCGATCACTGGTTTTTGTAGACGACGATGCCGATTTGGGTAAATATTTCCGAATGGAATTTTCGGACAGATACCATATCGAAGTTTGTACCGACGCTACGGCGGCTTGGAAGGTGATATCTACCACCATCCCCGAGGCCGTTATCACAGATTTATTAATGCCCGATGTAGACGGGATTTCGCTATGCAAAAGAATCAGACAAAATCCCGAAACAAATCATCTGCCGGTGATCATTCTTACCTCTCAAACCGATGAAGAGAGTGAACAACAGTGTATCGAAGTCGGTGCCGACCATTACCTTACAAAACCGATCAATCTCGAACTATTAAAAAGCACCATTTCGCAGGCTATTCAAACGCGCGATACGATCCGGAATAAATACAGGTCGAACATTAAGTCTGATTATAACGAGATCAAGATGAGTTCGCCCGATAGCCGTCTTATTGCTAAAGTAATTGAGACAATCCGTAAGAACATTGAAAACTCTAATTTTGGCGTTGACGACCTTAGTCTTGAAGTAGGATTTAGTCGGGTGCATCTTAACAGAAAACTTCAGGAAAATTTAAATATTTCACCCAGCAACCTCATCAAATCCATACGAATGAAGCAGGCAGCCTATCTTCTCATCAATAATAAGTTAAATGTTTCGGATGTCGCTTTTAAATTAGGGTTTTCATCACATTCCTATTTCTCGAATAATTTTAAAGAATATTTCGGGATGACACCCTCCGAGTTTGTGATGAGATATACTGATTCAGAAGAAAAAGAAAACCTCAACAAGTTATTTGAAGACTAGATGACATGAAGCTGGTTGAAAAACATTCAAGATTTTAAATATTTACAATACTCAAAACTGCCAATACAAATCGTATAATTTCATTTCTGCGATTGTCCTTAAACCCATGGACAAAAAAATGTCTTGTAACTTATTCTTTTCACCATTTATTCTGTCGTTTTCGATAAAAGCTCTAAGAAAACAGATGTTTTCTATTTGTAATAATCAGTATATCAAATATATGAATAGCTGTCAGTCTTTTGTGTGAACTTCAAAAAAGCAGAACGGAGAGTAGCCCCAACGTTTTAAAAACGATAGCATTTGTGTCAAATCTGTATAAGTGTAGAGGGTTAGAAAAGCGAAATTTGCTTCATTATTTGAAGAAAAAGTTGTTTGAATTTTCCGTGCAATAGTTAATGAGGTAAACCTTTTTTCTGCATCATCGAGTCTGTTAATGAAAACATCTGATATACTTAATTGACAAGAAGAAAATACTTGGAGTCTAGCACAAAAAAAATCGAGACGACTTTGGATGATAATTTTTATGTCTTCTGTAAAGTTTTTAACAGAACATTCAGGAGGTCAAATTAATCTAATTTTTATTAATAACTAAAATTTAAACTAATGATGAAAAGAAACCGACTGTTTCAGGTGGTAACAATATTGTTTCCACTGTTACTTTTCTCTATCTTGAGCTTTGGCCAGACCCTTACGGTAAAAGGTTTTGTTTCCGATAATCTTACCGGAGAACCAATGGTTGGAGTTAATGTAGTAATCTTGGGTACAACCACTGGAGTTATTACTGATGTTGATGGAAAATATCAAATCAAAGCCAATCCGAAGTCGACATTATCTTTCTCCTTCCTGGGTTATAAATCCCAAAGTTTTTTAATCGAAAATCAGACTGAAATTAATGTTAAGCTTTCAACAAGTGAAGTTGATTTAGGTGAGATTGTTGTTGTTGGATATGGTACCCAACGGAAAGAAGCTGTAACAGGTTCTGTTGCATCAATCAAAGGAGATGATATGCGTGGCATGGCTTCGTCTAACATCACACAGGCCTTACAAGGACGTGTATCCGGTGTGCAGATGGAGCAGACCAATTCCAAACCTGGTTCTGCAATGCAAATTCGTATTCGCGGTACCCGTTCACTGAATGCCAGCAACGATCCGCTGATTGTACTCGATGGAATACCATTTGCTGGTTCTATTGGCGACATTGATCCCAACAATATCAAAAGTATTGATATTTTGAAAGATGCATCTGCAACCGCCATTTATGGCTCCCGCGGCGCCAACGGTGTTATTTTGGTATCGACCAATAAAGGTATTGCTGGACAAAAAGCACAGGTAACTTATAATGGGTACTATGGATTAAAAAATGTTTATGCCAAATACCCAATGATGACCGGACCAGAATTTGCTGCTCTCCGTAAATATGCCAATACATTTCCAAGTGGAAAACAGTACGCAAACACGTTGGACGAATCTGATGATGTAGATACCGACTGGCAAGATTTATTATACAAAACAGGTACAGTAAATAGCCACGATATAGGTATTAATGGCGGTACACAGGGTGGTAGCTATACCTTCGGTGTAAGCTACTACAAGGAAGAAGCCGTTGTTCCTTTGCAAGACTATAGTCGTTTTTCGATTCGTAGTTCAGCTGATCAGGAAATTGGCAAATATTTCCGCTTTGGCTATTCTACAAACACCAATTTTTCCATTTCAAATGGTAACAACCTTGGTGCGGTTGGAACTGCTTTGGCAAGTTCACCTATTGCAAACATTTATAACGCTGATGGTTCTTTGAAAGAAAGATACCAACAGGTTACCTCAGGTGCTCAATGGGTTTCTACAAGAAAAACGTTGGAAGCCTTGGGCGATAAATATATCGACCAAACAAGGGCATTTGCAACCTACAATGCACTCTATAGCGAAGTGAAAATACCCGGAATTGATGGATTAAAGTATCGCATCAATCTTGGTTTGAACTATAGACAGAATAATGCGGGTAACTATACAGGGGTAGGCGTATTCAGTGGAACACCTTCGAATAATTCAGTTGCTTCAATCACCAATGAGCATACAATCAACTGGGCAGTTGAAAACCTGTTAACCTACGATCGCACTTTTGCTGAAAAACATAAGATAAATGCGGTTGCAATGTACTCTGCCGAGCAAACCATGTACAACAAATCTAATGTTTCAGTAAAGGATATTCCTTCAGACGCTTTCCAATTCTATAATCTGGGACAGGCAACCGGTGAAAAAACGATTGATCCTGCGAACCAAGATTATAATTTGCCAGGTCTGGTATCATTGATGGGACGTGTAATGTACTCTTATGACGATCGTTATATGTTAAGCCTGACCATTCGTAACGACAAATCTTCTAGGCTTGCTCCAGGATATCAAAGTCATACTTATCCCGCTGTATCAGTTGGATGGAATATTGCGAAGGAATCGTTCATGAAAGATATTGAAGTAATCAACAGCTTGAAACTTCGTGCCGGTTACGGACAAACCTCTAACCAATCTGTTGCCCCTTATAAAACACTGGGCCTTTTAAGTACACGGCCTTATAACTTTGGAACGACAACCTCAACAGGAATGTACGTTTCTGAACTACCTAATCCAAAATTAGGTTGGGAATACTCGAGTACCTATAACGTTGGTTTGGACTTCGGTTTATTGAAGAACCGTTTGTCCGGGACACTCGAATACTACATACAGAACACCAATAATGTTTTGCTGAGTGTTGGCCTGCCCCCCACATCAGGTGTAAACAGCTACATGGCAAATATTGGTGAAACTCAAAACAAAGGTTTTGAACTTTCTCTCAACGGTGTCATATTAGACAATCTCAACGGTTGGACTTGGGAAGCTGGTGTCAATGTTTATGCTAACCGCAACAAGTTGGTTTCTCTTGCTTCAGGTCAGGTAAAAGATGAAAACAACTGGTGGTTTTTGGGTCATCCTATTGATGTAATTTACGACTACGAGAAAACAGGAATCTGGCAAGAAGGTGATCCTTATCTAAGTACTTTGGAGCCGGGTGGAAATGTAGGTATGATTAAGGTGAAATATACCGGTGATTATAAAGAAGATGGTACACCAACCAGGGCTATTGCAGCAGCCGACCGGCAAATCATTAGTTTGGAACCTGATTTTTTAGGTGGTTTCAATACCCGTGTTGCGTATAAAGGATTTGACCTGAGTATTATAGGTTCATTTAAAAGCGGTGGTATTCTTAATAGCACCCTCTACGGATCTGCAAGCTACCTCAATAATATGAACTCCAGATCATCGAATAATGTGAAGGTTGATTACTGGACAGAGGATAACAGAGACGCAAAATATCCAAGACCTAACGGACTTGGTGGGGACAATCCAAAATATGGAAGTACACTGGGTTATTTCGATGGATCGTACCTGAAGATACGCACCATAACACTTGGCCATAATTTCGAAACTAATAAATGGTTTAGGAAATCAGGCATCGACAAAATGCGGATATACTGCACAATACAGAATCCAATTGTCTTCTCACCTTATACAAAAGAATCAGGAATGGATCCTGAAACCAACTCTTATGCTAATGAAAATGCAGCACTACCAATAGCTTCATCAACAAGCAGCCTGAAACGTTTGCTAACGATAGGAACCAACACTCCTTCAACACGCAACTTCCTGATTGGCATAAATATGACTTTCTAAAAAAAATAACAATGAGACATATAAATATAAAAACATTAATGGGAACAGCGCTGCTGTCGTTGTTTCTGGTAGGATGTTCAGATGTTCTGGATGAACAGCCACGCAGTATCTATACTCCGGATTATTTCAAAACTGAAGCAGGTGTTATGGGAGGATTAACTTCTGAGTATGCCACCTTGCGCCGCATGTGGGGTGATGCGTATTTTTACAGTAATGGCCTCACAGGTACCGATGAAGCAACATGGGCTGCCAGTGGCGGACAAGGTAATTTTAAGATCATGGACATTTCAGGCGAGGGTATAATTTCTGCAACGGCCAGTGATGCTTCCGGGCTTTGGGGTAATGCTTTCCCTGCAATCAACACCGCCAGTGGTATTATCGAAAATGCTACTGTTGTTGGTACTATTTCTGAAGCATTGATTTCTGAAGCAAGGTTCTTCCGCGCGTTCTACTACTTTTATCTTGTTCAGAATTTCGGTGGAGTACCTTTGGATCTTGGTGCTGGCGAACTGATGTTCAATACCCAACCCGTTCGTAGATCTGTGCGTAACACAGTACCTGAAGTCTATACTAAAGCAATATTCCCCGATTTGTTGACCGCAGTAGAGAAATTGCCAGATGCCGGGCGTTTAACCGGGGCTTTAACCAAAACGGCTGCACGTCTTATTTTGTCAAAGGCTTATCTGACTTATGCATGGTGGTTGGAAAATCCGAACAATATTCCTACTTATCCTGCTTGTGACCGCGTTGACCCTGACGGACATAATGCCGCATGGTATTTCCAGAAGGCTTACGATATTTCAACTGCTGCCATTGCTAGTCCTGGATCTTTCGGTTTGTGTGCTACTTACTATGACGTTAATGTGGCCACAAACGACCGCAACAAGGAAATAGTGCTCTATGCTGACCGTACGCAGTCAAGCCAGTATTATAATGATGCCAATCTTTCTTATGCAAGTGGTGGTGGTGCTGATAATTTTGCAGCCTGGATGATGAATTGGGGTTACACTGCTATTACAAGTTCTAAGACATCATGGGCTGCATCTACAGTTTGTAATTCTGTTCAACGTGAAGCGGAACAGCACCTGGGACGTCCCTGGACACGTATGGCGCCTCCTATCGAGGTATTTACAAAAACCTTTGCAGACAAAACCAATGACTCACGTTATGACGGTACATTTACTACTGTTTTCCGTGGCAACTGGAATAAAGCAGGTATTACAAATGCGACTTTGTATAATGCAAACGATATGCTGATTAAACAGGGTGACGCGGTATTGTCATTCTTGGATGAAGATCCGGCCACACCTCTTACATACTTTGTAGCTGGTGCAGCAACCGATCGTAGTGGTGTTGGTGCAGCTGAAGTGCCTGGAAGAGCTGATTGGGTGATCGCACCCAGCGGCATAAGCAGGGTTGTATATCCCAATTGTGCATATAAGATTGGTACCTACCGTACAGACAATGGCTCCGGTCTTGGACAGCCTAATGGTAGCATTACCCGTCCGTTCCCGGTTTCCAAATTCTCTGAATTATTTTTTATTGCAGCTGAAGCTGCGGTGAAGGGTGCTGCCACACAAGCTGTAGCTGGGACTTATGCAAATGATGGAACTGCCAGGGGATTGATAAATGTAATTCGTGCACGTGCCGGAAAATGGAGCTTTAACAACAATGGCAATGTCGCCAAAGTAGAAGACCACAGCGCTGAAATGGTTGCTGCCACACCGGCAACTATCGATCTGAACTACATCCTTGCTGAAAGTTCTCGCGAGTTTTATGGTGAAGGTGTACGCTGGTACGATTTGGTTCGTACGCAAACATGGGGAACTATTGCAAAAACGTACACAATTTGTGGTACGGCTATAGCTGATCATACACCTAAAATTTATACACGACTCATTGACAATCATCACTACCTGCGCCCAATTCCGCAAACACAGCTTGATGGTATGGAAATGACCACTGAAGAAAAAGCAGCTTATCAGAACCCTGGATATTAGTCTCTGATGATTGGATGGAGGAAATATGGATGTGAAACAGCACGTAAAGTGAACAGCTTTGGATGTTTGTTATACAATGGTGCTGATCTATTTGTGAATTGTATGATGGAATTTAACCATTTTGCAGTACCCAATGTGAGACCATTCTATCGTTTCTTTAAAATTCCTCAATCAAATATTGAAAATATTAGCGCGGCTGATCCGAATCCGCAAACTTTCGGATTTAATTTTTCATAGATTAGTGATAGCCTGGGCGTTCAAAAGCGTCCAGGCTTATTCGTTACTCTAAGATATTTTGACATTATGCGAAATTGAAAATTATTTTTTTTCATAAACTCGGTTGTTTAGGTTAGGAATAGTAATGCTAGTTAGTTTTTGAATCGTTAAGTCTATTGAAAAGAGACTGACAGAATTGTCAGTCTCTTTTCTTTTTTACTATTAACCTATATCTTTTCAGAATCAAAAAGAAGAATCAGGAAGTATAAATACTAAAATAATTACTGCCTTTAAAGATTTCCCTATTTTTGTAGCTTGAAAAAGAATCATGTGATGAAGAATTTATCTAAAAAGATTGGTTTCCTGTTTTTGTTGCTCTGCTTTGGAATCTTTGTAATAGCGCAACCGGTTTCTTACAAAGCCTTGAATGATGAGATACAATCTCTGCAAAAGCAGCTTGTCCCTGACAAAAGGGTTGCTATTCTAACTATTGAATTGAAAGATACCCTTCAACCTTCGGTTGTGGTTTCGGGAGAAACGGATCTGCCTGATGCTAAGGCGCAAATAATCAGATTTCTGATGGATAAAAAGATTTCGTTTGTTGATTCTGTTAGGCTTTTGCCCGATGCTGCCGTTGGCGACAAAAAATGGGCATTGGCAATCCTATCGGTATCGAACCTGCGTGCCAAACCCGACGATGCATCAGAACTGGTTTCGCAGGTCATGATGGGAACTCCGTTAAAAGTGCTTGACTTCACACCCAAATGGTACCGTGTACAAACACCCGAGCACTATATTGGATGGATGGATGCCGCTGGTTTGATACAACTTGGAGTAAACGAAATGGATGCGTGGAAAAACTCAAAACGATACATCTATAACGGTATCTCAGGCATTGCTTTCGATATGCCTGATAAAAAGAGCGGGGTTGTAACCGATCTTATTCTTGGAGACCTGTTTGAAGTTGAGGCAACGATTAAGGGGTTTTTGAAAATGAAGACACCTGATGGCCGCATTGGATATGTACGTAAGTCTGAATGTATCTCTTTCGACGATTGGAGCACGATTGAAGCCAACGCTCAGTCAATACTTTCTGTTGCCAGGCAAATGATTGGGTTTCCCTATTTGTGGGGAGGAACATCGAGCAAAGGAATCGACTGTTCTGGTTTTGTGAAGATAGTTTATTACTCACAAGGAGTGATTCTTGCCCGTGATGCTTCTCAACAAGCAAGGTATGGAAAACCGGTTGATTTGAGTAATAAAAGCAACCTGCAACCCGGCGATCTGCTTTTTTTCGGACGCTCGGCACAACGGATCAGTCATGTGGGTATTTATCTGGGGAAAGGAGATTTCATTCATTGTTCAGGCAGGGTTCACATCAGTAGTATCGATCCAAACGATCCGAAATATGTCCCAACAAGAAACAATGTGGCTGCTTGCAGAATCCTGAATTCACTGAACACCGAAGGAATTGTCAGGGTGAAAGATCATCCGTGGTATGAATGACCCTAAAACCCCTATATTTTCTGAGTGGAATTTGAGTCTCTTGAGAAAAGAGCAATTCAAGGTGAATCCTGATCAATAATTGCTTCAAAATCAGACTCTTAATTGCGAGTGAAGGGAAGGGAAAGTTAGAAGGAGTCAGAATTATTCCCCACGTTTAGATTATTGATAACTTAGTTTTCTGTGGTAAAGAAAAAAATACCGGAGAAAGATTTAATCAATTACGATTTTATTAATGACTTCAAATTTTTCGTATCTGACGATTATTTTTTAATAATTTTAGAAGTCAAAGAAATTTCATTTGAAGTAGCTTTTATTAAATAAATGCCCTTTGGAAAATTGTTACTATCAACTATTATCTGTTCATAAATGTTTTTTTGTTCAAATACTTTATGCCCCAACATGTCGCAGATGCTTATATTAAAGCGAAATTGATTAGGTAGGTTAATTGTAAATAAAGCATCATACGGGTTAGGATAAATAGAAAGAGTTGGCGTCGCTTCAATTATTTTATTTGCAGTAGGTAAGATGCCACAGCTAGATGGAAGTATGTATTTTTTACTGAGATAATCAAAAACTAAAGTCCGTTCAGTTTCTGTTAGCTTTTTATTGTATCCGATTAGCTCAACTAATTCGCCATTAAAACATTCCACTTGTAATAACTGTTGTCGGTTACCGATAGTAACCACTCGATTTACTTGATTATAATCAACAGGTGAACCGCTTTTTTGAATACTTTGGGTAGAGGCAACTTGATTATAAAAGAAATTAAGGTCTGTGGGCGATTTTCCAAATACCCCGGTGAGGATGCAAAAAGGAGATAATTCATCGGATGTAATACAATCGTGGCTAAGAGAAGTAAAGACATGTGAGGATGAATGATGGTAGGCGTTTCCACTAAGCAGCAAAAATTCATCATTAATTCCTTCAGATGCGACAGAGACAATTGTGCCCTGACTTTTTCTTGACACAACGGCAATCAGGGTAGCTTCATCATTAGAAAAACTGTTGTCTTTAACAACATCGTGCAAGTAGTAATTTGTACTTGAAAAATTGATTGATGGATATCCATTTAATCGATCGAATTTTAAAAGTGGGCGAGTGGTTGCTCTATCAACTACCAAGTGGTTACTCGCTCCTGACAGGTCGTATAAAGTATCAATTTGGGCTTCGCTTGCGTTTACATTAGAAGACTGTGATGTAATCCAAAGTTTTAGGATCGAGTTCCCTGATAAATCTCCCACACCGCCAGGTGTTGTTTGGGCATAAATATCGGAAAAACAAAATATTAAATAGAACAATAATAGTTTAGTAGTTTTCATTTAAATTCATTTTTACGAAAGATAGAAAATAATTAAACATCATAATTATTTTCTGTTAAATAAATTTAAATTCCATACAAGACAATATGCCCGCTACTCTTAATTTTTACTATATGTTGTTGTTCAAATTGGGAGGTGCTGTTTTGTGAATCGAACCTTTCAAATATTGGATTCTCAATCCAGAAGTAGGGTATAATAAATTTGTTCAAAATCAGAAGTCGTCCAACCTTTTTACTTCTTTAGATTGGTTGTTCTGTTTCTCAATCATTCGATTTTTGAAACAGTTCACAGATTTGTGCCTGTGTTAACCAAACCGTTTCTTCTTCAAGTTATACCTCAATTTTGATGGTTCCTTCACTGTTTTGGTAGATGATGATTTTGCCGGTATCCATGCCCCATAATTTTAGTTCAAAGTAATTCAATCTAAACAGTTCTTACAAACTTAAACAAAATCAATTGTTGATCAACCCATTTGCCCTGAGAAACTATTGTTGAATGAGCAAAGCAATGGAAGAATTTTGAAACATTGACCGTTGGTTATGCCAATGGCAGAGGATATTTTCACTTATCTTTACAACCTAAAATGCAACCATAATAACCATGTTTAAAATATCTGTTCGTTCACTGTTTTTTTGTCTGTTGATTCCTTTCCTTTTCGTTTCATTGGAATCGTGTAGTGGTAATCAAACAGGGGAAAAACGATCTTCTATCCTTGAGAAACTTGAATCAGTTATTGAAGATGAAAAGCCAGACGAGTACAATCCGGTAAATGCTTTACTGCTATTGCCCGGAAATCCAGCTCCGGGCGAAGGTTTTCGAATTCTGGCTACAGGAGGAAGAAACATTCGGAAAGCGAAGATCGTTGTTAGCGGTCCATCAGGTGAATTAGAATCACCGAAAAGTAAAACCGGTGAGGAATTACCTTGCTGGCGAATCGATGACTTTGCAGGTAGTGAAGCCGGCAATTATAAGGCAACGCTGATTGTAGATAAAAAGGAGGTTGCAAGCATGGAGTATGAAATTACTCCTCGCAAAGCAACTTCTTCAAAGAGTGGAGTATGGAAAACTACACGGGGTTGGGACAAAAGTACGGAGACCCTCTATTCCGCGTGGATCAACGCCTTGTTTCAGGGCAGCGACGAACAGACTTCATGGTCGGCTCTTCACGAGGTGACTCAGAGCCAAGAGCATAACTTCCTCTACAACTATCTTTCCCTTGGTGAAGATGACACTGAAAGTAAAATTAAAGTGCTGATGGAACCCGACTGTGCCGATAATCCATTCTTCCTTCGAGCCTATTTTGCCTGGAAACTGGGACTTCCGTTTGGCTATCATGTGAGCGACAGGGGTTGGGTGGGCCACCCTCCAAAAACAGGACAATGGGTTACCAATGAAACGTCCTCCTCTAAAAGCAATCAGGTATTGGCATTCAATTCCTTTATCCGAATGGTGATGAACGGTGTCCATTCCGGCACAGGGCGTACGGCTCTTGATAATGAAATCTCAGATTATTATCCGGTTTCATTGGAGCGGGGGGCTCTTCGTCCCGGTACTGTTTATGCCGATCCTTATGGACACACATTTGTCATTGTTAGTTGGATACCACAAACAAAAAATCATCCGGGGACTTTGCTTGCTGCCGATGCTCAGCCCGATAAAACGATCGCGGTAAAAAGATTCTGGAAAGGAAATTTTCTTTTCAATACCTCAGAAGTGGTTGGTGAACCGGGATTCAAAGCTTTTCGACCCATTACGTTAGATAACGGTAAGTTCAGTTTGATGAAAAATGAAGCGTTGACCGAGTCAGCAGGCTTTGCACCCTTTTCGATGCAACAAAGGAAGATGGAAATGGAAAATTTCTATCGGATCATGGAACGGAATATCAATCCAAAACCACTTGACCCTGAAGATGCTTTGCTCGACCTGATACAAGCGCTTCACGAGCAACTGATGGTACGTGTGAAATCGGTGGCAACTGGCGAAGCTTACCTCAGATCGCATCCGGGAACGTTAGTTTCCATGCCTTCAAGTGCCAATGGAGTTTTTTTAGCAGGCGGCGATTGGGAAAATTTTTCAACCCCAAATCGCGATTTAAGGCTTCTGATTGCAATGGACGCGGTGCTTTGTTTTCCTGAGCAGGTAGCCAAATATCCTGAAGATTTTAACACCTCAAAACTGAGTTCAACAGAAGGGATTAAAGAAAAACTTCAGTCTTTGCTTGAAAAGAAGGTTTCTGAGCTGACGATTAGTTATACCCGAACCGATGGATCGGAACAGAAACTTACCGTGAAAGAAATACTTGAAAGGAGGGATGCTTTTGAAATGGCTTATAATCCGAACGACGGGATTGAAA
>Ga0209373_10001349_pt1 | contig 29428 bp, 28 predicted proteins | sample Higcelweek5metaG_FD_187173 | JGI IMG/M metagenome (GOLD analysis project Ga0209373, IMG submission 187173) | Freshwater pond sediment microbial communities from the University of Edinburgh, under environmental carbon perturbations - High... | ecosystem: Environmental > Aquatic > Freshwater >... | reverse complement strand
CTGTTCCCTTTGGCCACTCGGGAACCCCACCATTTCACTGGAGCTGGCGATGGGACTTGAACCCGCAACCTGCTGATTACAAATCAGCTGCTCTGCCATTGAGCTACGCCAGCGCATGAACGAGAATGCATACGCTTCTCGTCCGCGGATTGCAAGGACTTTTGTTCCCCGATGGCGCAGGGCAGTCTGCAATCCCCTCGTTTCCAAGGGCGTTCTGACTATTTTGAAATGGCCCTTCTTGTCAACACATTTTCTTTCACGGCTGCAAATATTTTTCAAATTGACGCTTCTTCCCTTTGACGAACGCTCTGTTTCACCCTATTTCCCCCCTGCCATGACGAAAAACCACGCCATACTCCCCTTCGCGCCCGATGCTCCCTGGCTCGCCCCCCTGGCGGGATATTCCGATCTGCCCTTCCGCACGCTGTGCCGCCACTACGGCGCGGCCTGCTCCGAGACGGAGATGGTCAGCGCCAAGGGCCTTGTCTTCGGCGGCTACGGCACGGAGCGCCTGCTGGGCACCACGGCCGAGGACGCCCCGCTGGTGGTCCAGCTCTTCGGCGCGGAGCCGGAGATCTTCGAGCGCGCCATGCCTATACTAATAGACCGCGGGTTTGCCCACTTCGACCTCAACTGCGGCTGCTCCGTGCGCAAGGTGAACAAGAGCGGCTCCGGCTCGGCCTTGATGACGCGCCCGGAGCTCTTGCTGCGCATCGTCGAGGTCATGCTGCGCGCAGCCGGCCCCGGCAACGTCGGCGTCAAGATGCGCCTGGGCTTCACCCCGGACGGCGAGAACTTCCTCGACCTCGGCCGCAGGCTCGAGGATCTTGGCGTGGGCTGGCTGACCCTGCACCCGCGCACAGGCAAGCAGCTCTTTGGCGGCGCCGCCCGCTGGGAGGCCGTGGGCGAGCTGGCGCGCGCGGTGGACATTCCCGTCCTCGCCAGCGGCGACCTCTTCTTCGCCGAAGACGCGGCGCGCTGCCTGGCTGAAACAGGTGCGGCAGGCGTCATGTTCGCCCGTGGCGCGCTCACCGATCCCATGATCTTCCTGCGCCTGAGGGACATTCTGGACGGGCGCGAGCCAGCGCCGCGCACGGCAGCGGGCCTGGCGGACGCGGCCCTCATGCACATACGCTTCTGCCGCGAGCTGGACGGCACGCCACACGCCTTCCGGGCCATCCGGGCCTTTCTGCCCCGCTACGCCAAGGGCTTCAGCGGCATCCGGGCCCTGCGCCAGGCCCTGCTCACCTGCCGCAATTGGGACGAGCTTGAGGCCATGGCCGGGAGCATCGCCCAACTGGCCGCGGAGCCCTGCGGTGAAGACTGCGTAGAAAATGACGCGGAGAACGTGGCCCTGGAGTGCTAACCGCCTTCTCCTGTTGACTCCTGGCCCTGCCTGGGACACTATGCGTAGACGCGCCGCGCTTCTTCCTCCCTCTAACCACGGCGGTCGCGCAAACGAGGCTTGAATGGAGATTGTCCGCGCACGCCTTGCGGGCTTTTGCATGGGCGTGGGACTGGCCTTGAAGAAGCTCGACGCCCTGCTTGATGACGGCGACAACCGCCCCATCTACATGCTCGGCCCCATCATCCACAATCCGCAGGTGCTTGAGTGCTATGCCCGGCGCGGCGTGGGACTGGCCCAGTCGGCCAACGAGCTGCCAGCAGGCAGCCGCGTGGTCATCCGCGCCCACGGCATTCCCAGGCACGAGGAAAAATCCCTGCGCTCGCGCGGGGTGGAGGTGGTCGACGCCACCTGCCCCAAGGTCAAGCGCGCGCAGCTGCTCATCAGCGAGCAGGCCGTGAGCGGCCGCAAGCTGCTGCTCTTCGGCGAAGACGACCACCCGGAGGTGCGCGGGCTTTTGAGCTACGCCGGGCCGGACGCCTTTGTCTTCGAAACGCCCGAGGAACTGGCCGCACACCCGCTGGACCCCGCCACCGCCTATGTGCTGGCCGCGCAAACCACACAGGACCGCCAGGGCTTCCATCAAATCCAGGCAGACCTGACCGCGCGCCTGCCCGGCGGCGTGCCCGCGCTGGAAACCATTTGCGACGCCACGCGCCTGCGCCAGGACGAAGCCATCCGCCTTGCAGGCAAGGCCGACTGCGCCGTGGTCGTTGGCGGCAAGGCCAGCGGCAACACGCGCAGGCTCGCCCAAGTGATCGAAGCCGCGGGAGCGCCCACAGTTCTTGTGGAAACCGTTGACGACTTGCGCGGCGTTGATTTAACACAATATGGTCGGGTGGGCTTAACTGCTGGAGCATCCACGCCGAAAAGCATTATTGATGAGATCGAGGCCTTTCTGCGGGCCCTGTAGAGACCGAACCGCCCACGCACGGAGCCGCCATGAGCACGAATATGACCAACATCCTCCTTGAGGCCGGAACCAACGAACTTGAAATCGTGGAGTTCTACCTGGAGGAGCCGAATCCCGCCGGGGGTGAACCCTACCGCGGCTACTACGGCGTCAACGTCGCCAAGGTGCTGGAGATCATCCGCATGCCGCGCATCACCGAGATGCCGCAGGTCTCGCACCCCTCGGTGCTGGGCGCCTTCAACCTGCGCGACCAGATCATCCCCCTGGTGGACCTTGGCGTGTGGCTGAAAAAAGACCGCCACGACGCCGAGCCTCCCAAGGTCATCGTGTGCGAGTTCAACAACGTCACCACGGCCTTTCTCGTCTCCGGCGTCAACCGCATCCACCGCATCAGCTGGGAGGAAGTGGAGGCGCCCAACAAGTACATGTCGTCGCTGGCGTCCAACTCCATCACCGGCGTGGTGCGCCTTGAAGGTCGCATCATCTTCCTGCTCGACTTGGAGAAGATCGTGGCCGAGCTGAACCCGGAACTGGGCATGCGCTTCGAGGAGAACGTCGTGTGGGAGGCGGACACCCAGTACCGCGCCCTCATCGCCGACGACTCCACCCTTATCCGCGAAATGATAGGCGACCTGCTGCACCGCGCCAACTTCCTGGTGGAAAAGACCAACCACGGCGGCGAATGCTGGGACCGCCTGCAGCAGATCAAGAAGATCGCCGAGAGCGAAGGCCGCCCCGTGACCGATTACGTGCAGGTGGTCATCTCCGACATCGAGATGCCCAACATGGACGGCCACAACCTGACCAAGCGCATCAAGGAAGACCCCATGCTGCGCGACCTGCCGGTCATCCTCTTCTCGTCCATCATCACCGACAAGCTGCGCCACAAGGGCGAGGCCGTGGGCGCGGACGACCAGATCAGCAAGCCCGAGATCACCCACGTGGCCAAGCGCGCCGTGGACCTCATCAAGAGCCGCATCGCCGCCGCATCCGAAGTGTAGCAGCTACCCGCACCGACGCGAAAGCGCCCGGCTCCTTGTGCAAGGGGCCGGGCGCTTTTCGTTTAAGACGCGGTAAACCGGAGGGGCTTTGCGCCTCAGCGGCCCATGAGCTTGGCGATGGTGCCGGGAATGGCGATGTCCAGGGTCATGACGATGGTGAGCGCCATGACGATGACCACTGTGGCCCAGGCGATGATGTTGAACACCGGGCCGTTGACGAACTCGCCCATGAGGCGCTTGTCGTTGATGAGCCGGAGCATGAAGATGAGCACAAAGGGCAGCACCGCGCCGTTCACCACCTGCGAAATGTACATGATGGCGATGAGCGGGGCGTCGGGCACGAGGATGATGCCCGCGGAAACGGCGATGAGCAGCGTGAAGAGCCAGAAGAACTGCGGTGCCTCGCGGAAGTCCTTGTCCACGCCGAGCTCCCAGCCCATGCCCTCGCAGATGTAATAGGACGTGGACAGGGGCAGCACGCAGGCCGCGAACAGCGAGGCGTTGAACAGGCCCACGGCGAAAAGCCCCGTGGCGTAGCCGCCCACAAGCGGCGTCAGGGCCATGGCCGCGTCGGACGCTGTTTCGATCTTGATGCCCGCCGTGAAGATGGTTCCCGCGCAGGCCACCACGATGAAGAAGGCCACGATAATGGCCATGACGCAACCCACGATGACGTCGAGCCGGGAGAAGTTGTAGTTCTCCTTGGTGATGCCCTTCTCCACCACGCTCGCCTGCTGGTAGAACTGCATCCAGGGGGCGATGGTGGTGCCCACCACGCCGATCATCATGGTCACGGAGTCCGGGGTGATCTTGAAGTCCGGCACGACCGAGGCCTTCATGACCTCGCCCCAGTCCGGCCCGGACATGAACGCCGCGATGGGATAGGCCACATACACGACGCAGGCCACGAGGAAGACCTTTTCGACGATGCGGTACGAGCCCTTGACGATGAGCAGCCACACGGCCACCGAGGCCAGCGGCACGGAGATGTATTTGCTGACGCCGAAGAGCTCCATGCTGGCCGCAATGCCCGCGAACTCGCTTACGGTGTTGCCCAGGTTGGTGAGCAGCAGCGCCACCATGACGTAGAAGGTGATCTTGACGCCGAAGCTCTCGCGGATGAGGTCGGAGAGCCCCTTGCCCGTCACCGCGCCCATGCGCGCGCACATCTCCTGCACCACCACCAGGGCGACGGTGGTCGGCAGCATCATCCACAAGAGGGAGAGCCCGAACTGCGCGCCGGCCAGGGAGTAGGTGGTGATGCCGCCCGCGTCGTTGTCCACGTTGGCGGTGATGATGCCCGGCCCCAGCAGGGCCAGAAACATCATGAGATTCCGGCGGTTCAGCTTGCCCAAGGGCGCAAAAAATGAAGTGAGGCTCATTGCATTCACCTTGAGGGGCTAGAAGTTGCGCAGGGCTTTGTACTGCTTCCACCGCAAGGCGAAGGGCAGAAAGTGCTCCATGATGTCGTCGGCGGAGACGATGCCCGCCATGCAGCCGTCATCCTCCAGCACGGGAACCGCGGCGAACTTATACTGCACCACCAGCTCCAGCACATCCTCCAGGTTCGAGTCCACCTGCACGGTCTTGGGGTTGCGGCTCATGACAGCGGCGATGGGCTCGCCGCCCTCGGCCAGCAGCAGCCGCTTGAGGCTCGCCACGCCGTGCAGCCGCTCTTCCTGGTCGAGCACATACACATAATAGATGTTGTCGACCTCGGCGCCCATGAGCCGCACCTGGGCAAGGGCGTCGCCCACTGTGGCGTCCGGGTGCACAAAAATATACTCGTTGTTCATCAGGCCGCCGGCCGTGTCGTCCTCGTGCTCCAGCAGCTCCTGCACCTTCTCGGCGTCCTCGGGGTCCATCTGGGCCAGCAGTTCCTTGGCCTTCTCGTCGGAAAGCTCGGCCAGAACGTCCGCCGCCTCGTCAGGGGGCATCTCCTCCAGCACGTCCGCCGCGTGGGAGCTCTCCAACTGCGAAATGACGCGGCTGGAAACCTCGGGCTCCATCTCGCCTATGGCCTCGCCCGCGGCCTCCATGTCGATGGAGTTCAGCACGGCGGAGACGCTTCTGTGCGGGAGCTGGGCGATGATGTTCGCAAGGTCGGCCGGGTGCATGTCGGAGAGCTTGTCGCGCGTGACGGTGAGGGTGAGCTGCGAGAGGTTGGCTTCCAGCGGGGCCACGAGAAGCCAGTCGATCTCTTTGGGGCCGAGCTTGCGGTGCAGCACCCCGCCCAGAAAATCCCAGGCTTTGAGGTAGCCCAGCCGGCGCAGAATGCCCCGGAAGCCCACATCGACCGCGGAGAGGCACAGGCCGTCGCCCGTGAGGGCGAGCTTCAGGTCGTTCACGCGCACCACCTTGGCGCCGTCCACGTCGACGATCTGCCGGTCAAGGATGTCGCGGCGCATGAGCACTTCGTTCTCGGCCACGGGGAGGTCGGGCAGCACCTCGGGTTCGCGTTTCAGGGAGACGATGACCTGATTGAACAGGGCCAGGTCGCTGAAGGCTACGCGCCGCGTGCCGTGCGGCGTCTTCACCAGCACATGGTGCGCAATGGGCAAGGGATCGCCGGGGCTCATGGCCACGTCGAGCAGTTTGCCGACCTCGCGGCCGGACTGGCTGATGACCGGCCGGTCCAGAACCGCACTCAAGAAAATGTCATTGGCATGCTGGGACATGACAGCCTCCCCAGGCGCTTGCGCGCCAGTCGAAATACAGCAACACGAAACACCGGAAGGCCGCAAAGAAGCAGACTCCGGAAGGCTCGCAGCCGCCGGGCATTAGCACCGGTTAAAAAAACCGGTCAGGCGCGGCGGCGCGCTATTTTCGTGTATCGGTACTCTGGGTGGGCGGGGCGGGTTGGCTGGGGGCTTCGGTGCCGTCCAGGCCTTTGCGCAGTTCGCGGATGCTCTTGCCAATGCTCGCGCCAAGCTGCGGCAGTTTGCCGGGGCCGAACACAAGCAGGGCGATGCCGAGAATCAACAACAGGTGCATGGGCTGTAAAAGCTGTCCGAACATGACGTTTCCTCCGTGTTCCCATGGAGCGGGCGGCCCAAAGTCGCATCCAGGTCCAGGGGAGGTTCTTGCGCCGGTTCTCCGGCGTCATCCAGTTCGGGACGTTATCCGAAAAAAACAAATAGTAAACCGACAATGAGCCGTGCAGCCGAAAAGTAACCGGGCTGTCACAAACTCATCAGCCCCTTACATGGGTTCATCACCGCCGTCAAGACACTTCTGCCCGTTGCCGGGCACGAGAACACGCGCATTCCAACATTTCAGGAGCTTAGGAATTTATCTCAATTCGAAAGAGGAAACAGCCCATCCTCAACACCGGAGACAGGGAAAAAGGCGAAGCGAGGCGGGGCAAAAGGCTTACGAAAGCCCGCCCTCGCCGTCCATGCGCATTTTGAGGTGCTGATAGGCCTTGGCCGTGGCCACGCGGCCGCGCGGCGTGCGCTTGATGAACCCGCACTGGATGAGGAAGGGCTCGTAGATGTCCTCAATGGTGCGGGCTTCCTCGGAGCAGGCCACGGCGATGGTCTTGACGCCAACCGGCCCGCCGCTGAACTGGTTGACGATGAGCGACAGGATCTTGCGGTCCATCTGGTCCAGGCCGTGCGGGTCCACGTCGAGCCTGTCCAGGGATGCCTCGGCCAGCTGCTTGTCCACCACGCCCTGGCCGGAGACCACGGCGTAGTCGCGGATGCGGCGCAAGAGCCGCCCGGCGATGCGTGGCGTGCCGCGCGAACGCCGGCCGATGGCCCAGGCGCCCTCTTCGGTCACGTTGATGCGCAGGATGTCTGCCGCGCGCAGAACGATGCGCGCCAGCTCCTCCGGCGAATAGAACTCCAGGCGGAACACGCAGCCGAAGCGGTCGCGCAAGGGCGAGGTGAGCAAGCCAACGCGCGTGGTGGCGCCCACCAGGGTGAAGGGCTCCAGGTCGATCTTGACCGTGCGCGCGCCCGGCCCCTGGCCGATGATGAGGTCGATCTTGTAGTCCTCCATGGCCGGGTACAAAATCTCCTCGACCGTGGCGGGCATGCGGTGGATCTCGTCGATGAACAGGATGTCGTGGCGCGAAAGGTTGGTCAGAATGGCCGCCAGGTCGCCCACGCGCTCCAGCACGGGCCCGCTGGTGGAGACCATGTTGACGCCGAGCTCGCTGGCCATGATTTGCGCCAGGGTGGTTTTGCCCAGGCCTGGGTTGCCGGAAAACAGCGTGTGGTCCAGGGCGCGGCCGCGCTCCTTGGCCGCCTGGATGAAAACGGAAAGGTTCGAGCGCACGTCGGCCTGGCCGATGAAGTCGGATAGGCGCTGCGGCCGGACGGTGTCGTCCACCTGGGAGGTCTTGTCGGCAAGGTCTTCGCTCATGCTCCCCCCGGGTTAGGACCGCGCCTGGGCGATCTTCTTCAAGGCCAGGCGGATGGCGGCGCTGGCGTCAATGTCCGGCTCGGCCTCGAAAATCTCGCGGACCATGGGCCGCGCCTCGTCCTCGGTGTAGCCCAGGGCCTTCATGCCCATGAGCGCGTCGAAGTACTCGCCCTGGGGCGCATCCTGCGGATTTGGCGCCAGGGTGGGGCCGCTCTTGATGCCCGCCACCTTGTCCTTGAGCTTCCACATGATCTCGCGCGCGGACTTGGGGCCGATGCCGGGCACTGTGGCCAGCATGTCGGCGTCCTCGCGCAGGACGATCTCGCGCAGGTGCTCGGGCTTGAAATGGGAGAGGATGGACAGGGCCTTCTTCGGCCCCAGCTTGTCGATGCCGATGAGCAGGCGGAAGACATCGCGGTCGTCGCGGGTGATGAAGCCGTAAAGGTCGAGGGCGTCCTCGCGCACGATCATGTGCGTGAAGAGCTGCACCTCAACGCCCTTTTGCGGCAGGGCCACCAGCGCCGTGGTGGGCAGGGCCAGCTCGTAGCCCACGCCGCCGGGCGTCACCACCACGCAGCCCTTGCCGGTGATTTCAAGCAGACGTCCCTCGATGTAGGCGATCATGGGGCCTCCCTCAGCTGCCGGTCAGCTTGCGCATGCGGCGTTCGTTCAGGTGGCAGATGGCCACGGCAAGGGCGTCGCTGGCGTCGAGCGCCCAATCGGGCTTCTTCACGCCCAGAATCTGCGCCACCATGAAGGCCACTTGCTCCTTCTCCGCCCGGCCCACGCCCACCAGACTTTTCTTCACCATGGTGGGCGGGTACCCGGCGACGGAGAGGCCTGCAACGGCGCAGGCGGCCATGGCCGCGCCGCGCGCCTGGCCCAGCTTGATGGCCGAGGCGCTGTTCTTGGACACGAACACGCTCTCGATGGCGGCCTCGTGCGGGGCGTTCAGGCGGATGACCTCGGCCACGCGCGTATAGATGACGCCGAGCCTCTCGGCCATGTCTCCCCCGGAAGGGGTGCGGATGGTGCCCACGGCCACGAGCTCCGCGCGGCCGGAGGCCTCGCGCACAACCCCGTAGCCGGTCACCTGGCTTCCGGGGTCCAAACCCAGCACCGTGACGGGCTCGGCCATGCTACCCCAGCTCTTCCATGATTTCATCCGTGAAGTCGGCGGTGACGTACACGTTCTGCACGTCCTCGTTGTCTTCCAGATTCTCCATGAGGTTCATGACCTTGCGGGCCGTGGAGGCGTCCACCGGGGTCAGATTCTTGGGCAGCATGGTCAGCTCGGAGCTCTCCACCGCAATGCCCGCGTCCTCAAAGGCCTTTTCGACGGCGGAGTAGTTCTCCGGGGCCACGCGGACCTCAAGGGTGTCCTCTTCGGCCACCACGTCGTCGGCGCCGGCCTCCAGGGCCACTTCCATGATCTGGTCCTCGGTGTACTTGGCGGGGTCGAAGGAGAGCACGCCGCGCTTGTCGAACATCCAGGCCACGGAACCGGGCTCGCCCATGTTTCCGCCGCCCTTGCTGATGATGTGGCGCACTTCCGCGATGGTGCGGTTCTTGTTGTCCGTGGCCACCTCGACCAGCATGGCGACACCGCCGGAGGCGTAGCCCTCGTACATCATCTCAAAAATTTCGCCGCCCGCAAGTTCGCCCGTGCCCTTTTTGATGGCCTGGTCGATCTTGTCGTTGGGCATGTTGGCGGACTTGGCCTTGGCGATGACCGCGCGCAGGCGGGCGTTCATATTGGGATCGCCGCCACCCTTGGCCGCCAGGATGATATCCTTGGTGACCTTGGTGAAAACCGCGCCTTTCTTGGCGTCGGTCTTGGCCTTGGAGCGCTTGATGGTGGCCCATTTGCTATGTCCGGACATGAATCCTCCAAAAGAAATAATATAATGCCCTGCGGCTGCGAAACAGGATACTTTACAGAACCTCGCCCCGAAAGCCAAGTCCCACGATGAAGGTCTCCTTGCTTTCCGCCCGGGAGCTTTTGGGCTTGAAACCACGGACCTTTTCAAAATGCGGGCGCAGCGATTCCTGAAAATCCTTGGCGTCGGGCCCCTCAAAAATTTTCGCCACAAAGTTGCCGCCCGGCTTCAGCCGCCGCAGGGCCACGTCGCGGGCGCGCTCGCACAGCTCCACGCTGCGGGCCTGGTCCGTGAACTTGACGCCCGTGGTTTTGGGGGCCATGTCGCTCATGACGAAGTCGAAGGGCAAGAGCGGCTCCATGAGCGCCAAAAGCTCCGGGGAGTCCGCAAAGGCGTCGTGCACCAAAAACTGCACGTTTTCCGGAAATTCCTGCTCCGTGGTCTGGATGTCCAGCGCCAGCACCCGGCCGGCCGGGCCGACCTTCTTGGCCGCAAAGAGCGTCCACGAGCCCGGCGCGGCGCCGAGGTCGAGCACCTTGAAGCCGGGAGAAAGGAGCGCGAACTTGGCGTCCAGCTCTTGCAGCTTGTACACGCTGCGGGCAGGATAGTTTTCCGCCTTGGCGCGCTTGAAATAATGGTCGCGATATTGTTTCATGGACCGTCCCGTTCGACATCGCCGACCGGCCATGGGGCCGTCAGCCGTGTTTGAAGGACCCCTAGCGTAATCCGCACAGCTTGCCAAGGACGCAGACAAGGAGCCCCATGCCCGACCAGGCCGACACCCGCCCCAGGCGCGCGCGCGTTTTCGACGAGCTGGAGCTGCCCAAGAGCCTGCCCGCCGGCGGGCAAGACTTTCTGCCCCTGCTGGGCCATGGCCCGGACGTGCTGCTGCTGGGCCTTGGCCCGGAGCCCGAGCGCCTGCCGGAGCTTCTGCGCCTGCCCACCGGAACGGCTGGCCGCGTGCGCTACATCGAAGCGCCGGACATGGCCGAGCAGCTGGGACCGGAGTGGCGCGGGCGCATCCCGTCCGGCTTTGAGGAGCTGCCCGTCGAAGAGCTTTTGTCCGCCGCAGTCCCCCGTATGACTTCCATCGGCGCGGCATCCAACGGCGCGGCTTCCAACAGTCCGGCGTCCATCGGCTCGGTGTCCATCAGCCCGGATTCCATCGGTCAGGCGTCCATCGCCTCGGCTTCCGCAGGCGCGAAACCGGTCGGCGCGGCGTCCGCTGGCGCGCGGGTGATGCTGTACCGGCCCGGCCCGCGTCTGTTCCCCAGCTTTTGGGGACCTCTTTTGGCGCGGCTGCAGGTCGCGCATTTGCCGCAGCCGCCCGCGGCGGACCCGAAGCTGATCTGGCTGCCCGGCGGCGAGGGCGACCTTTTGCGGGTGGAGCTGCGCGAGGCCTTCGAGGCCCAGGGTTTCCGCGTGCGCGAGCTGCCGGACGAAAGCGGCCTGCGCACCCTGCTCGCCCAGGGCGAATGCCCGGCGCTCTATCTTTCCGTCAACTTCCGTGGGCTCGACGCCCTTGGCGAGGCCGCGCACTTGCTGCAAGCGGCAGGGGCGCGCGTGGCCGTGTGGTGCGTGGACAATCCCCTGCACCTGCTCTCCGGCCTCAAGTCACGCTTCTGGACACGGCTGCCGCTCTTCGTCACCGACGACTGGTTCAAGGGGCCGCTTTGCCAGCTCGGCGCGGAAAATGTCCACCACCTGCCCCTGGCCGCGCGGGAGAAGGATCTGCATGGCCCGGCGCGGCCGCCCAGCCTCGCGTTTGCGGATTTGGCGCAGCGACTGGTGTTCGTGGGCCGCAGCGCCTTTCCCGGCAAGGTGGATTTCTTCGCCGGATGCAGAGTGCCTGACGCGGCCTGGACCGAGGCCCGGCGGCTCATGGAGGGCGGCGGCAGGCCGGACTTCGGCTGGTGGCTGGCGCGACTGGGCATCGACGCGCTGTGGCCCGGCGCACAGGTGCGCAAGGCGGGCTTCTGCGCCGAGGAGACCGGCAAGGCCTGGCGCACGGACTGCCTGACTGCTGCGCACAAGGAGTTGGCCGAGGCGCTGACGATTTTCGGGGACGAAGGCTGGCAAAAGCTGCTGCCCAAGGGCGCGGACCTGCGCGGCCCGGTGGACTACTACGCGGCCCTGCCGGACATCTGCGCCGCTGCCGGGGCCTGCCTCAACTGCACCAGCCCGCTGCTGCCCCACGGGCTGACCCAGCGGCACTTCGATGCCTGGGCCTTTGGCGGCCTGCTGCTGACGGACGCCACGCCCGGACTGGCGCTGTTTCCCGACGAGCTGACGCGGCCCGTCACCTTCCACGCGCCGCGGGACATCGCCCCGCGCTTCAAAGCGCTCCGGGCGTCGGCCTCGGCCGCCGAGGATCTCAAAACAGCGTGGTGCGAGGAGCTGGCGCGGGCGCACACCTATGCGCACCGCGTCCGGACCGTGCTGGAAGCTGTCGGACTCTAGCTAGCCCAAGAGCGGCAACAGCATTGGGGCAAGGCTCTCGGCCAAAAGCCGCGCGCCCTTGGCGCTGGGATGCACGCCGTCGGCCTGATAGCAGCCGGGCAACCCGGCGAGGGGATCGAGGATGTGCTCCATGAAGGGCACGTTCAGGCGGCGCGCCAGCTCCGCATGCATGCGGTTGAAGCGCTCCACGTATTCGGCGGTGTACAGGGGCGGGGCCAGCGGAATAAGCCCAGCCAGCTCCGGGTCATCGTAAGGCTTGAAGAGATCCATGCTGGTGCGCCAGCCCGCCAAAAACACGGCGATATTCTCCGCGCGCAGGGCGCTGATCATCTTGTACAGGGCGTCGCGGGTCTCATCCAGCGGCAGGCCTTGGTAGCAGTCGTTGGCGCCGAACTCCAAAAGCGCGGCCTGGGGCTTGGCCTCCAGCACCTCGGGCAGGCGCTCCAGCCCGTCCACGGAGGTGTCGCCGGAAACGCCGAAATTCAGCACGCGCCAGTCCTTGCCGGCCTTGACGAATTCCTTCTCCAACTGCGCGGGCAAGGCCTCGCTGTCCTCCACGCCCCAGCCTGCCACAAGGCTGTCGCCATAGGCGGCGAACGCGGGGCGGGGGTCGTGGTGTTCTTCACGCGCGGGCTTCATCATTTTCTAGCCCTTGGCGATCCAGGCGGCGACGGTGCGCGTCTCCTCGGCCCATTTGGCCGAAAGGCGCACGGTCAAAAACTCCTGGTACACCCCGTCGAAAAGCTCCAGGCACTGCTCCACAAGGAACAGCTTCTCCAGCACGCGGGCGTCCGGGTCGTCGTCCTCGCGGTCGCTGGTTTCCACCTTGGGCGTTTTGAGGCCGGAGAGGGCGAAGTCCGAGTCCTTCACCGTCACCTGCCAGGCTTCGGGGTCGCGGTCGAAGCGCAGCTGCGCCCGGCTGACCTTCTTGCCCGTGCGCAGGCCGCTTCTGGCCTCGGTGAGTTCGCCGCTGGGGCTCTTCACGCTGGCGGATTCCAGGCCTTCGCCGTCGCCGCCCTGCACGCTCAGGCGCTCTTCCATGCGCAGGTGGAATTCACGGCCGTCCCTATCCTTGAAAACGCCGCCCCGGGCCTCGGTGACGTGCCACAGCCAGGTCAGGAAATCCTGCCCCAGGATGGTGTTTTCGCGTTCTGCGAGTGCGAGATCCATTACTGCCTCTCCCTAGATGAAGGACGTGGGTTCAAGGGTTTCCAGGCGGGAGGCCGCAGCTTCGCCCAGCATGTCCATGGCCAGGAAGAACGGTGTGAGCGGCTCCAGGGTCAGCTCGAAGGACAGGTTGAAGTGGTCCTCGAACAAAGTCTTGGCCTTGGCGTTGGTGCCGCAGAAAAGCACGCGTCCGCTCTGGGTGTTCCACACGGCGTCGAACACCGCGGGCACCGGCAGACTGCGCGCCCGCAGACGCAACATCACCTGGTCCTTGATCTCGCGGCGGCGGTCCTTGGAGATGAAGCTCTTGCCCTCGGCCTTGGCCTGGGTCAGCTCCGTGGCCAGCGCGATCATGCAGTGCTTTTTGAACACGGCGGGTGGAATGCGCCGGGTGTCGAGCCGGAGGCTGAAGCACATGAAGTGGCCCTTTTCCGGCGGGGAGTCGGCCCAGTCCATGTCGAGCATGTTGTCGATGTTGCACCAGCCCCAGGAACGCTCGTCCACTGTGGCGTCGATGTCATGGAAGGTGTTGTCCGTCAGGCGTTTGGGGACCTCGCGCCAGAGCGAGTCTGGAATTTCCTCCACCACGCGGTAGCGGGTGATTCCCAGGCTTGTGGAAAGTATGGACACGTCGGCCTCCTTGAACGGGTTTCAACTGCTGCGAGGTCCTGTGGGTACCGGGAAAGCGGCCCCGTGTCCAGACAGTCCGGCAAGGCCTCTGCCCCGGCACTTGCCAGGGCGGCCGGGCGGGCTTACTTTCCCGCCACACGTCCCAGCAAAGGAGGACACGCCCCATGACCACGACACCAGCCGCCGCCCTGGCGGATTATCTTGACGGGAAAGCGAACGAGATTAAGGGCATTGAAGCCCAGGCCCAGGCCATTTTGCTCGGCAAGGGCGACCAGACCGGCTACCAGGACCTGATGCGCCAAAAGGCCGAGTTGCTTGCGGCCCTGTCCGACGACGCGGCCAACCTTGTGGACGCCCTGCCCGAATCGAGGGCCGACGAGGCGGGTGCGCGCCTGGAGGAATTCTCCGGCAACGCGGCCAACGCCCTGCGCATCGGCAGCGTGTTCTACATGTCCGCCCTGCTCTACCCGGACGACCACAAGCCGGGCGAGCCGAACAACCTTGAGCTTTTCGCGGCGGAGGTCCGCGCCTGGGCCTAACCCCCAGAAAATCCTCCCATGCGCAAACAGCTCACCCCCACGCGCCTGCGCCTTCTGGTGCAGGGCGGCTTCGCTTTGTTTTTGGCCTGGACCTGCGTGCGCTTTCTGGCCCATGCGGATTGGGCCATGGGCCTGACCGAAACCTTCACTCCCAAGCCTCCCGCGGTGGAGGGCTTCCTGCCCATCAGCGCGCTCATTGCGGCCAAGCGCCTGCTGTTCACCGGCGCATGGGACCCCGTGCACCCGGCCGGACTGGTCATCTTTCTGGCCATCCTCGGCATGAGCCTGCTGCTGCGCAAAGGCTTCTGCGGCCAGCTCTGCCCCGTGGGCTTCGCCTCAAACCTGCTGGAGCGCCTGGGCCGCAGGCTGGGCATAACCTGGCAGCCGGGGCAAAGGGGCCGCCGCCTGCTGAACATCCCCAAGTATTTGCTGCTGCTGGCTTTCTGTTGGGTGGCGGTGAGCATGAACGTCGAGGACTCGGAACAGTTTCTGCGCGCGCCCTTCAACATGGTGGCCGACACGAAGATGCTGCTCTTCTTCCAGCATCCCTCGGCCACCACGCTGGCCGTGGTGGCCGCGCTGGCGGCCCTCTCGGTCATCATCCCGGCCTTTTGGTGCCGGGCGCTGTGCCCTTACGGCGCGCTGCTCGGCGTGCTGTCCTGGCTGTCTCCCGTGGCCGTGAGCCGCGACGCGGACACCTGCGTGTCCTGCGGGCGCTGCGCCAAGGCCTGCCCCGTGGGCCTGCCTGTGGACACGTCCACGCGCGTCACCTCGCCCGATTGCCAGGGCTGCGGGGAATGCGTGGGCGCGTGCCCGGTGAAGGGCTGCCTGGGCTTCGGCGTGGCGGGCCGGCGCATCCCCTGGTGGAGCATCGCCCTGGGCTGCCTCGCGGTCATCATCGGGGCATCGCTGCTGGCCGACATGCTGGGCTACTGGCAGTCGCCCGTGCCGCCGCAGATGGCTAGGCGCATGCACATGCTCATGTTCGGCGGCATGGCCGATTTCTAGGCGGGGCGAAGCGTCGATTAATAATCGAGGGTGTCCAGGCGCACGCGCTTGGCCGGGTCGGGCGGACGGCGCGTGAAGCGCGCCAGCCCGTGCCCGAAGCTCGGCATGAACTGGAAGGCCCAGTCCCCGCCGGCGCCGAAGCCGCTGATGATCTCCGGCTCGATGCCCGCGCGGATGAGCACGTCCACCTCGTCGCCGGGAAAACGCTTCAACTCGTCCAAAATGGCGGGCACCAGCCCGCAGCACACGTGGCGCAGGTCGATGGTCGCCCTGGCCGCTGGCTTATCCGTGAAGACTTCTTCTTTTGCAGCTCCGCTCATCGTCTGTGTTCCCGTATTTGCTTCCGGCATCAGAGCCCCCGGCCCGGCCGCGCCACGCGGCACAGAAAGCCCTTGAGGTACTCGGTTTCCGGCATGGACGGATGGATGGGATGGTCCGCGGCCTGGTGGCACTGGCGCACAATGGCCAGCCGCACCCCGGCGTCGCGGGCGGCACCGGCCAGCACCTTGCGCAGGTCGTCGCGTCCCACGTGCTGCGAGCACGAGCAGGCGATGAAGAATCCGCCGTCCTCCACAAGCTCCAGCGCCAACCGGTTGGCCGTGCGATAGGCGGCCAGCCCCTTCTCCATATCCTTGCGGCGCTTGACGAAGGCGGGCGGGTCCACGCTCACCAGGCCGAAGCGGCGGCCCTCGGCGCGCAGCTCCTTCAGGCCCGCCAGAGCGTCGGCCTCCAGAATCTCCACGCTGCCCGCCACGCCGGAAAGTTCCGCGCTCTTGGCGGCGTAAGAAAGCGCCACGGCGGAAGCGTCCAGGCAGACCACGCCGCTGGCCCCGGCCTTGGCGCAGGCGATGCCCAGGCCTCCGGCGTAGGAAAACACATCCAGCACCTGCCTGTCCTTGGCCAGCGAGGCGGCCAGAGCGCGCGTTTCGCGCATGTCGTAGAACCAGCCGGTCTTCTGCCCGCCCGCCAGCGGGAACACGAAGCGGCAGCCGTTCTCCTCGATCTCCGCCTCTTCCGGGACCTCGCCAAAGGCCAGCTCGACGCCGCGCGCCAAGCCCTCCAGCTCCCGGCCGGGCAGGTCGTTCTTGAGCAAAATGCCGCACGGGGCCACAAGCTCGGCCAGGGCGTCCACGATCTCCTGGCGCAGGCGCTCCATGCCCGCGGTGCCTATCTGCACCGCCAGCACATCGCCGAAGCGGTCCACCACCAGGCCGGGCAGCATGTCGGCCTCGCCGAACACCAGCCGGTAATACGGGGCGGCGTATAGGTCGCGCCGCAGGGCGAGGGCAGCGCCGAGCCGGGCGCGCAACAGCTCCGCGTCCAGGGGGCGCGTGGCGTCCTGGCAGTACACGCGCCCCGCGATGAGCGCGGCGGGATTGATGTACGCCGAGCCGAGAGGCCGCCCCTGCGAGGACTCCACCCGCGCGCACTCGCCGGGCGCAAAGCCCGTGAGCGGCGTCTTGGCCACGTCCACCTCGTTGCTGAAGATCCACAGGTGACCGGTGAGCAGGCGGCGGTCCTCGTTCTTGCGCAGGGTCAGGGTGCGCAGGCTCTGCTGCTCCTTGTGGGCGCTCATACCGGGCACGACCCGCGCAGGGTCAGCAGGCGCTGGCCATAGGCCGCCTGGCCGAGGGAGACGCAGCCGTCGTTTGGCGGCAGTTCTTTGTGCGTCAAGGGAATCAGGCCGCGAGAGACGAGCTCTGCGGGCAGCTCCAGGGCGAAGGTCATATTCTGCATTACCCCTCCGGAAAGAGCCACGTGCTCGATTCCGTGAATTTTGGCAAAGTGAAGGGCCAAGTTCGCCAGGCCCGTGATGAGGCTGGCGTGGAAGCGCCGGGCGATGACCGGCACAGGCACCCCTGAGGCGAGGTCGCGCAGGAGCTCGCGGAACAGGCTGTAGGTGTCCAGCTCGCGCGGGGCCTTGTCCGCGTCCAGGCGCTCCCCGCCGGTGTTTTTGATCAGCCGGCAGGGATATGTGGCGGCGTCGCGCAGGGGAATGGACATGTCCTGGGCGCGCTCCAACATGATGGCCGCCTGGCCTTCGTAGGTCATGCGCTGGCACAGGCCCAGCATGCTGGAGGCCGCGTCGAAGAGCCGCCCGCAGCTGGAGGTCAGGGGGCAGTTGAGGTTTTTGCGCAGGATCTGCGGCAAAAAGCGGCTGGCCTGCTCGTACTCCGGCAGCCAGGGCCAGGGGGGGGTGCCGCCCACGCCGCTGGCCTCGACATCCAGCTCCCAGAGCATGGCCTGTGCCAGACGCCAGGGTTCGTGCACAGCGGCCTCGCCGCCGGGCAGGCTGAACTCCGCCAAATGGGCCAGGCGCTCCTGGCGCAGGGTCAGGGTGTCCACCAGCAGGCACTCCCCGCCCCAAATGGACCAGGTTGCCCCACCAAGGTTGGGTTGGCTGGTGCCGAAGCCCGTGCCGTCGAGCGCCAGGCACAGGGCCGGGCCCTGGTGCTTGTTCTCGGCCAGCACGGCGTGGGCGTGGGCGAAGTGGTGCTGCAAGATGGCCGTGGCCACGCCGGTCTTGCGGGCCATGTCCTGGGCCACGCTGGTGGTCAGGAAGTTCGGATGCTGGTCGCGCACCACAAGCTCTGGCTGCACCTCCAGAATATCTTGGAAATGCTCCGAAATTTCATGATGAAAGCCCAGGGTCTCTATGTTCTCCATGTCGCCCAGGTGCTGGCTCACAAAGGCCTGGTCGCCCTTGGTGAGGGTGAGGGTGCACTTGAGCTCCGGCCCAAGGCCCATAACGCTCGGCCCGCTTTCGGCCAAAAACACCGGCTGCGGCACAAAGCCCCGCGCCCGGCGCAGGAACTGCACCTCGTCGGTTCCGGGCAGCACGCGCAGCACGGAGTCGTCGCAGCGGATGAGGATGTCGCGGTTGTGGAACATGAAGATGTCCGCGATCTCGCTGAGGCGCCCCAGGGCCTCGCGGTTGCCCAGGCAGATGGGCTCGTCGCTGACGTTGCCGGAGGTCATGACCAGCGCGGCGGGCATGTTCTGCCGCTCCTGCGACAAGAGCCGGCCATAACGCTGGAACAGCACCAGATGCAGGGGCGTGTACGGCAGCATGAGCCCCACGTGGTCCACATCCGGCGCCACGGACTCGGCCAGGGGCGCGCCGCGCACCTTGGAACACAGCACGATGGGCCGCTGCCTCCCGGAGAGCAGCTCCTCCTCGGCCTTGGTCACGCCGGCCAGGGCGCGCGCGGTTTCCAGGTTCGGCACCATGACGGCCAGTGGCTTGTGCGGGCGGCGCTTGCGGCGGCGCAGCTCGCGCACGGCCTCCTGGCTTGTGGCGTCGCACACCAGGTGGAAGCCGCCCAGGCCCTTCACCGCGGCGATGCCGCCCTGCATGAGGATGGCCGCGAGCTTGCGCATGGCCTCGTCGCGCCGGGCCACCACCATGCCGGAGCGGTCCGCCAGCCACACCTTGGGTCCGCACACGGGGCAGGCGTTGGGCTGGGCGTGGAAGCGCCGGTCGCGCGGGTTGTCGTACTCGCGCTGGCAGTCCGGGCACAGGGGAAAGCAGCCCATGGACGTGTTGGGGCGGTCATAGGGCACGCTGCGGGTGATGGTGAAGCGCGGCCCGCAGTTGGTGCAGTTGATGAACGGATACAGGAAGCGGCGGTTGGCCTTGTCGAAAAGTTCGGCCTCGCAGTCCGGGCAAGTGGCCGTGTCCGGGCTGATGAGCACATTGTTGCCCACGCCCGCGCTGCTTTTGCGGATGCTGAAGCCCGCGGCCCCGGCCTCGGGCGGAAGGTCCTGCACGGTGACCCGCAGGATGCGCGCCAGGGGCGGCTGCTCGCGCTCCACGCGCCGGGCGAACTGGTCCACCAGCTTGGGCGGACCCTGCGCCTCTATGACCACGCCCTCGGGCGCGTTGCGCACTGTGCCGGCGAGCTGCAGCTCCTCGGCCAGGCGGAAGATGAACGGACGAAAGCCAACGCCCTGCACCTGGCCGGTGATGACAAGACGACGGCGTATATCGGCGTTGGACATGCATGCTCCTTGCCCTTCAGACGTTCTGTGGTGATAGCCAAGGCCGAGGAAGGATGCAAGGCTTTGAAACGCGGCGCGCCTTCTTGTCCGCGCCTCAGCCGAGCCTGTCCAGCAGGCTCTTCACCCGGCCGCGCACAAAGCGCAGCGGCTCGAAGCGCATGGGGTCCAGGGCGGCGGCGATGACGAAGCCCATGGCGTCAAAGGAGGCGGGAGCGGCAAGGGGAAAGGCGGCATCGCCCGGCCGCGCCCCGGGCAGTCCGCGCCGGAGCGCCTCGGCCCAGAGGGGCACGCTGCCTGGCGTTTGCCCCAACAGGCCAAAGAGCACGGCGTCCAGGGCCAGCGGCGCGGCCGATGCGCCGAGCAACCCCAGGTTGTAGGCTTCGCCGCGCACCGGGCCGCCCTTGTGCAGGCAGACGATGCCGTCCGCCACCGCAACCGTGGGCGGCAGGGCCGCGGCCACGTCGAGCACCATGGACTCCATGGCGCCAGGCGTTTCGCCCAGGCGCATGTGGGCAAGGGCCTTGCGGCAGCCGCACACGCAGCCGAAAAGATTTTTGACGCTGGCCGTGACGCGGAACTGGCCGTGGGCCTTGAGCCGCGCCACGCTCACGATGCGGTCGGCGTCCAAGGCGTCGCGCGAGAGGCCGATGCTGCCGCCAAGCCCCAGCCGCAAGGGCGCGGGCCTCCCCAGGTTCGTCACCCGCAGGCCAAGGGACGCCACGGACGCGGCCAGGCCGCAGGCTTCGGCCACGCGGGCGGCGCTGCCAAAGGCCGGGGAGTCGGCCACGCGGGGCGTGGCGCCGCAGTCCAGCACATGGGCGCACACGGCGCGCACCACCTCCGGGTGCGTGCAGGAAAGCCGCGCATTGGCGCGCGACACGAGATTCGGCTTCACCAGCACGCGCTCCCCGGGCGAAAAGCTGATGCCGCTGGCCGCGAACAGACGCTCCACAGCGTCCTGCAGCGGGCCGCGGGCGTAGCCGCCCTGGTGCAGCAAGGCCACGGGAATGGCGGTTTGCGAACGGTCCGCGCCAAGCGGATCGAGCGAGCGGAGAGGCTCAGACGAGCCCGCCGGGGTATGGGGAGCGGACGCGGCATCCGCATCAGAAGCATCTGCATTCGCTGTCGAGGCGGCCGACACCATCTCACCAGCCGGCGCACCCAACTCCGGCGAGGCGGGCGCATTGGCCGGGGCGGGCGGTTCGGCGATCCTGTCAGGGTATTCGGGCATGGCTCATCGCTAGCCTGATTGCAGCGGTCCTGCAAGAACTTGTGCTCATGTGCGCTGGCATCGCAGGCATCAGCGCGGCCCCGCTTGCGGCCCCGCTTGCGGCCATGCTTGCGTATGAACCGGAGCCGGAGCAATATGCGCCCCCGGAGGCGTAATGACCACGACACACACAACACAGGCGGCGCCCTTGGTGCGCCTTGAAGGAGCGAGCGTCACGCGGGGCGGGGCCCTGCTGCTGGACGACGTGCGCTTTCGGCTCATGCCCGGGGCGCGCTGGGCCGTGCTGGGCGAAAACGGCGCGGGCAAGACGACCTTTCTGCGCCTGCTGCGCGGCGACATTTCGCCTGATGTTTCCGATGGGGCGCCCGTGCGCATGTATGACCTGCCCGGCCCCACGGGCGAGCATGACGGCCCGCAGACAACGCCCCTGGGCCTGCGCCAGCGCCTGGGCCTGGTCTCCGGCGACATGCAGGACCTCTACGCCAAAAACGAATGGGCCGTCACCGCCCTGGAGGCCGTGCTCACCGGCTTCTACGACACGCCCCTGCTCTACTCCGAACCCACGTCCGAAGAACGCGAGACCGCCCGCGCGACCCTTGCGGCCCTCGACCTTGCGCATCTGGCGGACCGTCGCATGGCCACGCTGTCCTCCGGGCAGGGCCGCGCCGTGCTGCTGGCCCGCGCCCTGGCCTGCCGTCCTGCGGCGCTCTTGCTCGACGAATGTCTGGAGGGGCTGGACGTTCCGGCCCGGCGGGAGTTTTTGGACGCCTTGGACCGCGCGGCCCAGGCGGACGCGGATCTGGCCCTGCTCTTTTGCAGCCACCGGACGGACGAGCTGCCCGCCTGCATCGAAAGCGCGCTGGTGCTGGAGTCCGGCCGCGTGCGCGCCAGCGGCCCCCTGGCCGAGGTGCGGGCCGGGCTGCTGGCCGAGGTGGAGCGGCAGCGCACCGCGGCTTTGGCCCCGTCCACACAGCAGGCAGCGGGCCTTTCCGGCTCTGCCGTATCCGGCGTATCCGGTTCCGGCGCGTCCGGTTCCGGCCCGTCTGGTTCTGGCTCGTCCAGTTCCGGCCCGATAGGTCCCGGTCCGGCCGGCGCTGATCTGGGTGGAGCTGGCTCGTCCGGCGCTGGCTTTGCCGACGCGGGCCTCGTGCTGGCCCCGCAGCCGGTCCAGGGCGATTTTCTCCTGCGCATCACCGGCGCCGACGTCATCATGGGCGGCGCGCACATCCTGCACGGCGTCGATTGGACCATCCGCCCCGGCGAGAACTGGGCCGTGCTGGGCAAGAACGGCGCAGGCAAAAGCACGCTGCTGTCGCTTTTGGCCGGAGAAATCTGGCCTTCCGCTTTAGAGGGCGAGCCCGGGCGCATGGAGTACGGCTTCGCCCGTGCGGAAGAGACCCTGGACGACACGCGGCGGCGCGTGGGCCGGGTTTCGGCGGCGCTGGACCGCGACTACGGCTGGAACCTGCGCGTGGACGAGACCGTGTGGTCCGGCGCGCTGGGCAGCATCGGCCTGTACGCCGAGGCCAGCGCCAAGGCCAAGACCCGGGCGCTGCGGCTCATGGATTTCTTCGGGCTGGGCGGGCTTGCCGCGCGGCGCATCCTGACCCTTTCGCGCGGGCAGCTCCGGCGCGTCATGCTGGCGCGGGCGCTCATGGGCTACGAGGCCGAAGGCCCGGCCCTGCTGCTGCTCGACGAGCCCATGGCCGGTCTGGACACGCGGGCGCGGCGCGCGGCACGCGAGCTGCTGGGGCGCGTGGCCGCTGCGGGCGTTCCGCTGGTCATGGTGACGCACCACGAGCGCGACCTGCCGGAGCAGATTGCCCATGTGCTGGTGATGGAAGCGGGGAAGGTGGCGTTCTGCGGCGGCAGAGCGGACTATGGGCAGTGGCAGGCGGCCCGTGTGCAACGAACCGCCTGCGCCCGGAAAATCTAGCTGTTGCGGCTGATGAAGCGGCTCTGGATGCGGGGCACCGGGCGCGTGGAGCGTCCATAGCCCGTATGGCGCTTCTGCTCCTGGCTGGTGCGGCGCAGCTGTTCGGCCACGTCCTGGCGCAGCCGGGTCGCCTCGTCGATGATCTGCGACTGCAGGTCCTTGAGTTCAAGCAGCTTGGCCATCAAGGAGTCCTGATTGTTCGCCGCGGGCTCGGACAGGCACTCGTCGGAAAGCGCCTCGTCCAGCATGCTGTCGCGTCCCACGGCCAGCTCCCCGGCCTGGTCCACCTCGCCCGCGGCAAGGTGGGCAAGCTCGCGGCGGCCCATCTCTATGGCCTTGTCCAGCAGCGTGAGCGCGGGTTGCATGGCTAATCCTTTCCGGAGGTCCGGACGTCTTCGCGCAGCAGGGCGACGACCTTCTTCCAGCGGTTCACCGCGGGCATGAATTCATATTCCAGCAGGTCGGCCAGAAGAATCCAATCCTCGTTGGCCAGCACTTCGGTCATCTCAGAGAACAGGCTGGAGAGCTGGTCGCTGGCCTCCAGAAACTCCTTGTGGTCCTTCAGGGCGAACTCGCTGCGCAGCACGCTGACCATGCCGATGAAGTCACGGGTCACGTCGAGCAGGTCCTGGTAGGTCTCCAGGGCCTCGGCGTCGTCGGCCTGGCGGAACATTTCGGCCACGCGGGTGGCGCCCTCGCCCATCAGGGTGACGACCTTGTAAAGCTCGCGGGTGATCTCCACCGCCACTTCGGCTACGCCCAGGGTGCGTATCTCCACGCTCTGCACGTCGCTCAGGTCGATATCCTCGGCCTGGTGCGGGTAGATCTCGGAGAATGGCTTCTCGTTGACGAACACGTCCGTCACCACCCGGTCTTCCAGGGAACCGTCGGCCATGACCTTGGCGAAGATCTGATCCAGGTTCTCGAAGCCGGAGATGTCCATATCCTTTTTCTGTCCATCGATAAGGATCATTATGTTCCCCCCTCCTTGGGCGGTTCCGTGGCGGTCAAAATTGCTTGGCGGTAGCGCCGCTAATTTTCATGCAACGCCTGTGCCAACATCTATACATGGAAGCATTTGTTCCAAAAGCACGCTGAAGCGCGCAGCCAGCGCCAAAATATCGGCAAGGTCCTGGCCGGAGCGCTCGGCCTCGAACGTCCACAGCGCGGCCAGCAGGGCCAGGCGTTCCTGAGCCTCCAGCGTGGCGCGCACGCGCTGCCAGGTGGCGAGAAACTTCGTCTTCATGGCCGGCATGGGGTCGCGGGCCAGAAGCTCCCCCTGCCGCCGCAGCAAATTGAGCAGGCTCAAGGTCTCCTCAAGCGCCTGGACCAGCGGCCGGGCGGCCTCGGGACTCAGGCCTGCCTGCTCTTCCGCGCCGTCGTCCACACTGGCATCCACGCTGGCATGGCGCTCAAGGTCCAAGCCATCGAGATACGGGCGGTATAGCTTGCGCTGCAGGCGGATGAAGCGCGTGCGGTCCTCGTCCTCGTGGCCGGAAAGACTTTCCAGGTCCATCAGGCCGTCGGCCCCCATGCTTGTGCGCCACACCCTGGCGCCCGGCGCAAGCACGGACTGGAACCGCGCGCCGTCGAGCAGCAGAAAGGCCAGCACCAGCACGCCGTCCGGGTCGATGGCCTGGCGGCAGGCGTGTTTGCTTGGGCATACAGTCCCGAAGCCGCAGGGATGGCAGGGCATGTCCGGCTCCAGGCACAGGCAGCCGGGCAGATACGGCCCGGTGTCCCAGGGCTGGGCCGTGGCCAGGAAAATCGCCACGCAGGGCACGCCAAGGCCCGCGGCCAGATGCATGGTGCCCGTGTCGTTGGTGATGAGCAGGGCGCAGGCGCACAGCGCCGCGGCAAGCTCGTCCAGGTTGGTGCCGCCGACGAGATCCGCGCAGGGGATTCCGGCTTCAGCCTTCATGCGCTCGGCCAGGGGCCGTTCCGATTGCGTTCCCACGAGCACGGGGGTGTACCCGGCCTGCGCAAGCCCGCGCGCCACCTGGGCGAAACGAGCCACTGGCCAGCGGCGGTGCTCGGCGCTGGCGCCAAGCTGCACAGCCACGTAGCCGCGCCTGGGCGCGGGAGCCAGCTCCAAAAGCCGCTCGCGGGCGTGGGCCTTTTCCACGCGGGCCGGTCCGCGCAGACCGAAACCCGGCGCCGCCTTGGCGGCAAGGTCCGCGCTCCCCGCGATGCGCCGGAACATGTCCACGATGTTGAAGGGGCTCGCCCCGCGCGAGGTGGCGGCAAGCTGTAGAAAGGCCGCCCAAAGGCTTGTGTCGGCGTTGAAGCCGTGCTCGTCCAAGGCGAAGCCGACGACCCGGCCGGGGCAGAGGCTCATGGCCAGCAGCCGCGCCGGTTCCGAGGGCGTCAGATTGATGACGGCGTCTGGCGCGAACGCTTGCCGAACCGTGTCCAAAAGCTGGCGGTGCACCATGAGCGCCGCGCGCCAGTCCTTGTCGAGCCGGGCCAAAAGCCGCGCGCCCGGCAGGGTGAACACGGCATCGACCCCCTGCATGAGCGCCGTGGCGGAAGCGAAATTGTCAAGGCAAACCAGGCCCACGCGGTGTCCCGCGGCCTTCAGGTCCGCAATGGCCGGCTGTGACTGGAGCAGATCACCGAGGCGGGTCAGGTTCAACACGAGGACATTCATGCGCGCTCCTGCAGTTTTTTCTCTTTGCTGGTAAAGCAAGAACCCTGCCGCAAACGCATTCTTCCACCCTGCCCCCTTCCTAACCGCTCACCGGAGCCTACTGGAGGATGCGACCGCTGGCCTGCGGCGAACGGCGCAAAAACGCGGGTGAGTGTTCAACCGGCGCAAACGCCTGCTCACCGGCGCAAACCCGCCGTTGAACGAAAGAAGCTGTCACGCCTGTAAAAAGCCCTTTACAGCTGGTTCGTGAGGACGGCGCACGCCACCCGGATGGACCGCGACGCGTGAAGCCGCCGCAACAAAAGCGCACGGGAACCAACAGCAGGAGGAAGCGACATGAAAAGAGACGCGCAGACAATCATCGCATCGCCGGAATTCAAGGCCCTGGTGGCACGCAAGGGGCTCGTCTCGGCGGTTCTGACGGTGGTCATGCTGGGGGCGTACTTCGGCTTCATCCTGGTGCTGGCCTTTGGCAAAGAGCTGCTCTCCAACCTGATTACCGACGGCCTGAGCGTGGGCATTCCCATCGGGCTGGCCATCATCCTTCTGGCCTGGGCGCTCACCGGAATCTACGTCTACTGGGCCAACAACGCCTACGACAACGCCGTGAACGAAATCCGCAAGGGATTGGGGAGGAGCGAATAATGGACCAGTTCACCACCACCATCGGGCAGCCGAACCTCACCAGCATCCTGTTCTTCATCGTGTTCATCTCGGTCACCATCGGCATCACCTACTTTGCCGCCAAACGCACCAAGACCACGGCGGAGTTCTACACCGCGGGCGGCGGCATCTCCGGCTTTCAGAACGGCCTGGCCCTGGCGGGCGACTACATGAGCGCGGCGAGCTTTCTCGGCATCGCGGGGCTCGTGTCGCTTAAGGGCTACGACGGCCTGATCTACTCCATCGGCTTTCTCGTGGGCTGGCCGCTCATCATGTTCCTCATCGCGGAGCCCTTGCGCAACCTCGGCAAGTACACCTTCGCCGACGTGGTGGCCTACCGCCTGTCGCAAAAGCCCATCCGCATCGCGGCCAGCGTGGGCTCGCTCATGACCGTGTGCTTCTATCTCATCGCGCAGATGGTGGGCTCCGGCTCGCTCATCAAGATGATGTTCGGCCTGCCCTATGAGGTGGCCATCGTGTTCGTGGGCGCGGTGATGATCGGGTACGTGCTCTTCGGCGGCATGCTCGCCACCACCTGGGTGCAGATCATCAAGGCCGTGCTGCTTCTTGGCGGAGCCACGGTGCTCGTCATCATGGTGCTCTCCAAGTTCGGCATGAACCCGGTGAATCTCTTTGCCGCGGCCCAGGCCAAGTACGGGGCCAAGGTGCTTGCTCCGGGCGGGCTTGTGTCCAACCCCTGGGACGCCATGTCCCTCGGCCTCGCGCTCATGTTCGGCACGGCCGGGTTGCCGCACATCCTCATGCGCTTTTACACCGTGCCCGACGCCAAGGCCGCGCGCAAAAGCGTGTTCGTGGCCACGGGCTTCATCGCCTTCTTCTACATCCTCACCTTCATCATCGGCTTCGGCGCCATGGTGCTCGTGGGGCAGGACGTCATCACCGGCATCGACAAGGGCGGCAACATGGCGGCCCTGCTTTTGGCCGAGGTGACCGGCGGCACCATGTTCCTCGGCTTCATCGCTGCCGTGGCCTTCGCCACCATCCTGGCCGTGGTGGCGGGCCTCACCCTCGCCGGGGCCACCACCCTTTCCCACGACCTGTACGTGAACGTGTTCCGAGGCGGCCGCGCGGCCGAGCAGGAGGAAGTGCGCGTGGCCAAGATCGCCACCCTGGGCCTTGGCGTGCTCGCCGTGGCCTTGGGCCTGGCCTTCAAGGGGCAAAACGTGGCCTTCATGGTGGGGCTGGCCTTCGCCATCGCCGCCAGCGCCAACTTCCCGGCCCTGCTTTTGTCCATCACCTGGCGCAGGTTCAGCACCTTCGGCGCGGTGTGCTCCATCGTCACCGGCACCACCCTGGCCGTGGCCCTCATCATCATCAGCCCCACGGTGTGGGTTGACATCTTGAAGAACCCCACTGCCATCTTCCCGCTCAAGAATCCGGCGCTCATCTCCATCGCCGGGTCCTTCCTGGCCGGATACATCGGTTCGCTCATCAAGGGTGACGAAACCGCCGAAGCGCGCTATGCGGAACAGAAGGTCCGCAACTACCTGGGAATCAGCGTGGAAAAGCCCTTGGGCGAATAGGTTGGCGAACCACTCAACGAGGCCTCGCCAGGGCGAGGCAGCCGCAGCCGGGCGGACCGGAGCCCTTCCCTCGACGGCGCGGCGCATTGATTCAGACCCTTGATTCAGACCCTTGACTCAGTCTGACACCCCGCCCCGGCGCGCCACTGCGCCGGGGCGGGCAACGCAACGGAGGACCCCGCCATGACCGAAGCCCTCCAGATCCTGCCCGACCCCTTCCTGCGCATGCGCGCGGGCGACATCGCCTGCCCGGCCCCGGTGTTTGTGCGCCCGGACGAAAGCGTGACCAGCGCTGCGGCGCGCATGGCCGAGGCCCGCGCCACGGCGGCCCTGGTGCGCGAGCAGGAAGGCGTCCCGGTGGCCGGCATCCTCACGGAGCGCGACGTGCTGGCGCGGGTGGTGGCCGCGGGACGCGACGCGGGCAGCCTCACCGTGGGCGAGGTCATGACGCCGGGGCTCATCGCCGTGCATTTGGACGAGATGCTCATCGAGGCCTTTTCGCTCATGGTGCGCCACGGGGTGCGCCGCCTGGCCCTGCTCGACGCCTCCGGCCGACCCGTGGGCCTGCTGGGCGAGGGCGACATTCTGGCCGCGCGCGGGGAAAGCCCCCTGGCCCTGGCCGGAGAGATCGCCGCCGCGACAAACGCGACAGCACTGGCCCGCGTCTTCGCCCGGCTGGCCCGGCTGGCCGCCCGCTGCGTGGCCGAGGGGCTGGGCAGCGAGCCCGTGGGCAGGCTCATCAGCGAAATGCACGACCGCATCATGTCGCGCGCCTGGGCCCTGGCCTTGACGAAAACAGCGGAGACGCACGGCCCCGCGCCTGCACCTCACGCCGTGCTGGTTCTGGGCAGCCAGGCCCGCCGCGAGCAGTACCTGGCCACGGACCAGGACCTTGCGCTGGCCTATGCATCCGCGCCCGGAGCCGGGGCCTGGTTCGCGCACCTGGGCGAGGAGCTCACGGCCATGCTGCTGGAGACCGGCTTCCCGCCCTGCCCCAAGCGCATCATGCTGAACAACCCGGCGTGGCGGCGCAGCGTGCAGGGCTGGCTGGACCTGGCTCAGGCCCTGGCGGACGATCCCGGGCAGAATGCGGCGCACGCGCCGGATCGCGCCGACGGCCAACCCGCCGCTCCGGAGTCCACGAGCCCCGTGGTCCTGGCCTCACTCTTGGCCGACATGCGCCCCTTGCCCGCGCCCCTCGCCGCGCCCCTTGCCAGGCAAATGGCCGGGCACATGGCCGGGGCACAGCCCAAATCGCAGGCCGAGGCATCGGCTGGCTTGGCCGACCCCGGACTGGGCCGCAGCCTGCGCGCGGCCATGACCGGACGCCTTTCCGGCAGCGCGCTGCTGCTCAAGCTCATGGCCCTTGAGGCTGTGCGCTTCGCCCCGCCCCTGGGCCTGTTCCGGGGCTTCAGCCTCAAAAAGAACGCGGAAGGGCACGGCAGCCTCAACGTCAAGCGCGGCGGGGTGTTCCCCATCACCCAAGGCGTGAAGGTGCTGGCTCTGGAGCATCATGTGGCCGAAACCGGCACCCTGGGCCGCCTGCGCGCGCTGAAGGATTTGGACGTGTTTGAGCAGCCCCTGGCGGACGGCTTGTGCGAGGCCCTTTCGCTGCTGCAAACCCTGCGCATGCGCGCCCAGGCCGAGGCCCTTGTCTTGGGCGCGCCCCCGGACAACGAGCTGCGGCCCGACACCCTCGGCGCGCTGGAGCGCGAGGGCCTGCGCGGGGCCTTCAAGCTCGTGGCCGAACTGCAGGACCTGCTTTCCGCCAAGTACGCGCTGCACCTGCTGGGCTAGGCGCTCCGCCCGGGCTTGCCATTTCGCCGTGCTTTGCCTACGTGTAGGGGCATGGATCTGCGCGAAGCCCTCCCCATCCTCTTCTGCTCAACGCCGAAGGCCAAGGTCCTGGCGTACGCCCTCGCGCTCATCCTCATCACCCTGTTCGCCGGGGGCTTTCAGGGCTTCGTCTTCCTGCTCATCCCCCTGGGGCTTGATGTCTACGGAGCCTTCCTGGTCAAGGACAATCAC
>Ga0209373_10001348_pt1 | contig 29510 bp, 24 predicted proteins | sample Higcelweek5metaG_FD_187173 | JGI IMG/M metagenome (GOLD analysis project Ga0209373, IMG submission 187173) | Freshwater pond sediment microbial communities from the University of Edinburgh, under environmental carbon perturbations - High... | ecosystem: Environmental > Aquatic > Freshwater >... | reverse complement strand
GTCCCTTTATAATGTCAGCGCTCTGGCAATCAATAGAAGTGGTTTGACTAAATCTCTATCTCTTCCATTAAAAACAGATAACACTCATTTTCAATCATTCCGCCCGGTTTTCAATCAGCGCGGCGCAAGTTGTGCGCAGGCGAGCGGAATAGGCTATGTTTACACATACGAAATCAACTATGCACGCAACCTGTCCTCACAAGTGACAGCAAATCAATACCCATACGATTATACATATAATTTTCTTAACAATGGCGACAGCCTGTACGGTTCAACCACTATTCAGGGATGGTATATTGTTCGCGCCGCAGGAATTCCAAATGCTTTGGATTACGGCGGGTTTGGACTTGGTAATTTTACACAATGGATAAGTGGGTATGATAAATACTATAACGGATTGTCAAACAGGTTGAAAGATTATTTTTCTATCTATATCAGAGAAACATCAGAATTATACAAAATGAAACAGTGGCTTTATGATCACGGCAACGGCTCATCACAGGGCGGATGCCTTGTCTTCTGTGCTGATGCAGACGGGCAGAAAATCGTTTCACTTGCAGCAAATACCCCTGAGGCCGGAAAAAAAGCCCTGATTTCATTTGGATCAGGCGGAGGCCACGCTATGACAATTGCCGGATACAATGATGAGATCAGGTATGATTACAATAATGATGGCAAGTATACAAATAATATTGATCTGAACGGTGATAAAATAATTGACGTTCGTGACTATGAAACAGGTGCAGTATTAATGGTAAACAGCTGGGGAAGAAGATGGCAGGATAGCGGCAAGGCGTATGTAATGTACAAAGTACTTGCGGATTCTGAAGACAGCGGGGGTATTTATTCAAACCAGCTCATAGGCATCACACTTGAAGATCAGGCCGTCACTATTCCAAAACTGACTGTTAAATTTACATTGTCACATAGTGACAGAAGTAAACTAAAAATAAAAAGCGGATATTCCACAAGCCTTTCGTCAACAAAACCATTTACATTAAAGACCTTTTCATCGGCCTTCAACCGCACCGGAGGTTCATATCCGATTCAGGGTATTTCAGCAGCACCGCTGACAGCCTGCCTTGACATCAGCGAATACTATACCGCTACAAGTGGCAAAACATCTACAATTTATCTTGTCATAGAATCATTATCAGGTAAAGGAACTGTCAGTTCATTTTCAGTGATTGACAACACATACGATCCACCGGCAGAATATATCTGTTCTGACACAAATATCACAATTGTTAATGGAACAACTACGCTTAAACTGATAAAGCCGGCAGTACAATTATCTCAAACCACATCTGTACTGGCAATGCCTTTAGGGTCAGAATCTGTGAAACCCGCGTTACAGATAGGTAAAAATCTCATTACAATAAATAATTGCAGGTCAGAAAGAATAACTATGTACAATCTTAGTGGTAAAGCGGTTAACGTTCCTGTTGCAATTACCGGCACTGATGCATTACTTGATATTTCGTCTCTGGCAAAAAATTCATACATTATCAAAACAGGAAATTACTCAGGTCAATTTACATTAAGGTAATCTTCTCAAAACGTTCTCCCTGCCTCATGCAACCAGCATCAAACACCTTATTTTATGCTGGCTACTGTGTGATCTGCACCGCTGGTGCGGGTCACATCTCTTTATAGTTGATCTCGTAAGAGTATCCCTGTTCTGTAAGAAACAGCTGACGGTTCATGGCAAAATCAAGTTCCTTTGATTCCCTTGTGACAATTGAATAAAAGATCGCCTGCTCATTTGATTTTTTCGGACGAAGTATTCTTCCAAGACGCTGCGCCTCCTCCTGCCTTGAACCGAATGATCCGCTGATCTGAATAGCCACATTGGCATCAGGTAAATCAATCGCGAAATTACCGACTTTAGAAAGTATGAGCACTTTTATTTCACCTGTTCTGAATGCATTATAAAGTTCATCCCTGCGTTTATTGGGTGTAGCCCCGGTTATAAGCGGAGCATTGCATTCACTTGCAAACATATCAAGCTGCGACAAATATTGACCGATAATAAGCACCTGGTCTTTTTTATGTTTTTCAATCAGCTCTTTTGCGACAGTCAACTTGCACGGATTCTCATATGCAAGTCTTATCTGTAATTTTGGAGAAAGTGACAGATAACGCATTTTCTCAGACTGCGGCAGATCAACCCGGATCTCCACACAACGCGCAGTAGCAATCCACCCCTGACGCTCAAGGTCTTTCCATGGGACATCGAATTTCTTCGGTCCTATGAGTGTAAAAACATCCTGTTCATGCCCATCCTCGCGAATAAGTGTTGCGGTCAGTCCAAGTCTGCGGCGTGCCTGCAATTCAGCAGTAAACTTAAACACCGGAGCCGGCAGAAGATGCACCTCGTCATATATTATCAGTCCCCAGTTTTCCCTGTTGAAAATCTCATAATGAATAAACGGATCTGTTTTCTTTCTGCGGTATGTAAGGATTTGATATGTAGCGAGTGTAACAGGCTTAATCTCCTTTACTTCACCGCTATACTCTCCTATTTCGCTGTCATCAAGACCTGTTTTGTCAAGTATTTCCCTTCTCCACTGATGAGCCGCAGTGACATTTGTAACAAGAATCAGTGTACGCCGCTGTAGAAGGGACATGGCGTAAATACCGACAATTGTTTTTCCGGCACCGCAGGGTAGTACAACAACCCCGCTTCCGCCCGGCGCCTCTGCATTGCCAATAAAATTCTCAGCTGCCAATCGCTGATACTCCCTGATGTCAAACTCTTTCCCGCACACCATTGTTTTGCGCAACTGTATTGAATACGGATCGCCATCAACATATCCGGCCAGATCATGCGCAGGAAAACCTATTGCAATCAAAGATTGCTTTATAATACCGCGGTATTCGGCAGGAATAGTCACTGTATTACTGTCAACAACCTGACCTATTAGAGTCCTGATTTTCGGATGTAAAATAAGATGATGCAATAGTGTTGCATCCTTGGACTTCAGAACGAGCCTGCCGCCATCACTCTCAATTGTAATTTTCCCAAAACGCCCCATAAGCTCGTTGATATCATCAATGACATTATTAGGTAGCGGATATTTTGAAAATTCGGTCAGTCGCGCGACAACATCAACAGGTTTAAATCCAAGTGATGCCGCATTCCAGAGCGAAAGCTGTGTAATTGAATATGAATGAATATATTCCGGACTTTTGTCAAGATGCGCGAAAACACTGATCGCATTACGGGCATCAGCAAATAAAGGATTGTTGACTTCAAGCAGTAATGTACTATTACTCTGGACAATCAGAGGATTTTGAGGATTAATCATAAGATTCAGACACTTACTCTCTACTGTAAACGTTTTTCATCAGCTTATAAAGACAGCTGTTTTTTACTATCCCACAAAATACACTCAGTTTCATTAACTTTAAATACATTTATGATTGTAATTACACTAAAATTCAAAAAATGTCATTCATAATTTTTATCTCACATGCTGATTTTCGTTAATATTGTTTGAAATTAAAAAAATATAAAATTATATCAGACCAAAGTTTGACCTTTGCTCTGCCTTAACGTAATTTAAAGGTTTTGTTGTTTCAATTTTGACTGGCCTCCTTGAGAAATCATTCTGGCCTTCATTCTTTAAGAATCAGGTGGTAACCATGCCCAATTCAGTTATAGTCGGAGCCCAGTGGGGTGATGAAGGAAAAGCGAAAGTCATTGATTATTTGACCGAACATTCAGATATTATTATTCGTTTTCAGGGTGGAGCGAATGCCGGGCATACGGTTATCGTTGATGGGAAAAAGTTTGTTTTTCACCTGGTTCCATCAGGCCTTATGTACCCAGGGAAAGTCTGCATAGTCGGCAACGGTGTGGTGTTTGATCCGGAGCAGTTTTTGCATGAAGTTGATGAGCTTGATGAGCATGGAATATCTGTAAAGGATCGGCTATTTGTGTCAGATCTTGCACATATGGTTCTGCCTTATCATAAAGCACAGGACAATGCGTCTGAATCAACTATGGGTAAAGGTAAAATCGGTACTACCGGTCGGGGCATCGGCCCTGCATATGCAGATAAAGTTTCACGAACAGGAATTCGTGTTGGTGATCTTCTAAATTGGGATACATTTACTGCAAAATTCAGACAGATGTTTGCACAAAAGCGGCAGCTGATTGAAAAAATTTACAACACAGAATTTGTACTGAACGAGTCCGACATTCTTGACAATTACAAAAAGATCCGTGAACGGATGCTCCCCTATATTATCGATACCACCTATTACCTGTTTGATTCCGCACGGAATAAAAAACAGCTGCTTTTTGAAGGTGCGCAGGGAACTTTTCTTGATATAGATCACGGAACCTATCCGTTTGTAACATCATCAAATACCATTTCTGGATCTGCCAGCACCGGCTGCGGTATCGGCCCGACACTTATTGACCATGTAATCGGTATCACAAAGACCTATACAACACGAGTCGGAAACGGACCGTTCCCGACAGAGCTTGACAACGCGCTTGGTGAGAAAATCAGAAAAGACGGCGGAGAATTCGGTGCAACAACAGGCCGTCCGCGCAGATGCGGCTGGTTTGACAGTGTTATGGTTCGTAAAGCAATACAGCTTAATGGCATGACCCGTCTAGCGCTGACAAAACTTGATGTTCTAAGTGATCTTGACGAAATTCAAATCTGCACACATTATGAAATTAACGGAAAGAAAACAGATCAGTATCCATCCAGCTGCCTGGATCTTGAAAAAGCAATACCTGTATATGAATCAATTGACGGCTGGAAATGTGATATAACCAGATGCACTAAGATATCAGATCTGCCGTCAAAGGCACTTGCTTATTACAACCGTCTGCTGAAACTATGCTATGATGTCCCGGCACTTATTGTTTCAGTAGGTCCTGATAGAAATCAGACAATTGAAGTTACTCCGCTTGATTAACATTTTATGTTAATTACGCCATAAACCTTGTACAACATGCAGATTTACAACTGATTTTTCAACTGAATATTTTTTGTAAATCTGTATATTAGCCGGCACTACCGAATACAGAAGGACCCATAAATGATTCTTGTTGAAGTTGTAAACAGTTTTCTGGTCAATATGGGCAAGGAGTTTGTCATTCTGCTTCGAAGCAAAGCTGATGAACGCACATTACCAATCTCAATTGGTCAGCTGGAAGCACAATCAATTGCAATTGCACTTAATGATCTGCCGTTTCCGAGACCATTGACACATGATTTATTCAAATCTGTACTTTCAAATCTTGATTGTAAATTAAAATCGGTAATCATAAATGACCTTACAGATGAAACATTCTATGCAAAGATGATTTTTGAATCTAAAGGAATTACTTTTGAGACTGACTCACGCCCAAGTGATGCTATTGCTTTGGCCTTGCGTTTTTCATCACCGATTTACGTTGAAGAAAGTGTTATGGACTCGGTTGGTGTTTTCATGCCTGATGAGACAATTATATCAGAAGAAAAGAATAATGAAAACAGTAATCTGGAAAATAATCTGAAAAAAGATTATGAAACACTCCCCCCACCAGAATCTCTTCAAAAACAACTTGAAAAAGCAATTGCGGATGAACGTTATGAGGATGCAGCACGAATCAGAGATGAAATTAAAAAATTATCAAGCTCAAATTAATAATCCTTTTTTATGTAAAAGTTTCGCAATCAGGAATATCAACCATTGAATAATTTTATAACTTTAATTATAATTTGTCTGTTGTGTTCCGTTGCAATTTATGTCGGATCAACAAAAAAATCAGCGGTAAGACAAAAACCGCCGGCAACACAGGTTATTTCTGTTCCTGAAATTGGAAGCATTGAGCTCCTGAATGGATGCGGAGCAGATGGTGCTGCTACAAAAGTTGCAGATTATCTTAGAAATAATAATTTTGATGTAAAATATATCGGTAATGCAGATACATGGAACTACCCGTTTACAATGGTGATATCCCGTAACAAAAATGATTCCATTGCATATCAGGTAGCACAGGTTTTGCATACTGATAAAGTAATAAAAATAAGAAAAAATGACAATTCTTATGATGTCACAGTAGTTATCGGACCAGATTATGGAGAAAAAATTCAGTGAGAAATACGGACAAAAAGGTACTATTCGGAAAAGAATTAGTTGATGCAATCGTTAAAGCCGCACAGGAAAAACTGGCTGAAAACATTGTCGTTATTGATCTTCAGGGACTTCCAGGAGCAGCTGACTGGTCTATAATCTGTCAGGGGGATTCAACAGTACACATTCAGGCTATCTATAGCGGCATTTTTGATGAACTTGTTGAGCAGGGAACACACCCATGGAAGCATGAGGGCGAAGAGGACGGCAGATGGATACTGATTGACTTTTCGGATGTTATTGTTCACATTATGCTTCCGGAATTGCGTGAATATTACAATATCGAATCTGTCTGGACAAATGGGAAAAAGACTGTGGTTTCGTAATATTTCAATATAAGATCTGATGCGAACTTTATACGAATATATTAATGATGCTTTTCATAAATCAATCAAATTAATTTTCCCTGAAATTGACAATGAAAAGTATTTGCTACGTTTTTTTATTTCACAAAATAATTTCTCTGATTTTTGCACACCTGTTGCCCGACAGCTTGTATCACTGACAGATCTATCCGACTCACAGACAATCGCACAAAAGATTATTGAAACAATTGAACCGGATAGAGCTTACCTGTCGCCCAAGATAATCAGTAGTAATGGCTTTATTAATCTTTGTATAAGTCCTGATTATCTGATAATGAAATTATCAGATAATTGTTATACAAGTGTCATGTCTTTAAAAAATCCATCGATTGACTTTTGTGACTCAGATTTAATAATTGATAAATTAAACCGTATATTACTTTATGCAGATTCATTGGGAAAATATAATTATGACCAATCAGATGCAGATTGCACTTTATTGTCAGGTAAGGAAGAACTTACTTTATTAAAACTTCTTGCACTGGCAGATTTCCCGGAGTTAAACACCGGAAAGGTTTTTTTTATTCGTAAATTATTGACTGCGTCAGAGGAGATGTATAAAAAAATTCCTCTGATTTGCAAAGACGATACGCTAAGTATGATGAGATTACAATTAATACGAGCTGTGATGAATAAAATAGAAGCATACCTGCGTTAACTGATAACGCAGGTATGTAAATTTATCTGTTCTTGAAATGAGATGCGAGAGTATCGAGCTGACCCTGTGACGGCCTGACTTTAGGAGCTTTATTTCCAAGATTTTTCATTGACAATGAGATCCTTCGTTTTTTAACATCAACTTTCAGAATCTTAACATCGACCTTATCATTGATTCCAACAACCTGATCAGGAGTTTCAACATATTCATCAGCAAGCTGAGATATATGAATAAGTCCGTCACAGACCGCGTTGATATTTACAAACACACCAAACTGAGTAATATTTGTAACGCGTCCTGATACAATTGCGCCCTCTTTAATCTCATTTAATTTGAGCTTCTTGCGTACCTTTGGTACCTGCTGTGACAAATATTTTTTTCCGCATTCAATCTGATTGACAAGATTCTTCTCAATATAGATTCTCTGAACAGGATCTTCAGTTTCAAAAGAACATACAATATACGGATCGTTTACAATTGTATCGATTGAAACAGTCAACTGCTCACTTATTTCATCAATTAAACAATAGTGATCCGGATGTACAGCTGTTCTATCTGTCAATTCTTCAGCATTTGGAATAATAATAAAGCCGGAAATATTTCTAAAAACAGCTTCAGTCATTCCCGGAACTTTCAAAAGATCATTCTTATTTACAAGTGGTGTCTGAGCATCAAAGGTTCTTATTGCCTGAATTATTTCCGGAGTAACAAGTGAGAACTTTGCAATATATGAATCTGCAAGATCTTTAATCGGAACACCGCTTTTCAGTGTACTTTCAGCACTTAACCTGTTTACAATCTCAAGAAATTTCTGTTCAGGTAATAACAACTGAAAATCATGAACCTGATAATATTGACAACCAATTTTATTTAACAGTGCAATCGGTTTTAAATATTGAAGGGCAAAACCATAAAGATTTCTCATCTCTTCATCAAGAAGAGTCTCAAAATTCTTTTTCATCCATTCAGATTCTGAAGGATTGACTTTTGATTTATCAGTCAGAAATTTTGTAATTGTCGGAACCGGCTCAAATGTATTTAATATCGGTTTTAAAATCTGTTCTGCAACAGAAGCCTGTTCATTATCTGTGATCAAAATTGAAACAGGTTTGTGACGATTGGCAAATTGACGCAAGCGATCACTTGAAAATGTCTTGCCTTCAGGAGGTTTACGTTCAGTAGTAGCGCCAAGCAGCTCACCATGACCATTAAGTGCTATAAGAATTATATTTTTCTCATGTACAGCATCAACGATCAGTACCGGGCCCTGTTTACGCTCAGATTCAATCTTTTTTGCAACTTCAGAAACGATCTGTTTTGATGCCCATTCCTCAGCCTCATCACGAATCCGCTGCTTTACATCTCTTTCAACAACAGGTTGAAGAAGACGCAGCCAGCATTCATCAATAGTTTGACATATAATATCAAAACCAAAAGCATCAGGGTTCTCAATAAAATGATGTCTGATAAGTTCTGTTATTCTAAAAAGCTGAACATTCAGTTTTAGACGGATAGTTTTATTATCCTCTGCGATCATAAACCGCAGTAACTCCTCCTTTGTACATTCATGAATTGGAATGTTTTTTCCAACATATGAAGCGAACTCAGGGTCTTTACGATTTTTAGGGGTTACTTCAAAGAAGCCATCATCATATGTAAAGTCACGTGCCATTGATCTGACGGTATCATCATATGCAAACTTTTCTGCAAGCAGATCCTTTACACCTTGCAATACATCATCAACAGATGTGAGCGATGGATCTTTTCCAATATATTCTTTTGCAAGTTCTTCCAGTGAACTCTGTTCATCGTCCTGCTTCAGAATCTGCTCAGCAAATGTATCCAACCCTTTCTTAGATGCCAACTGCCCTTTACTTCGTGGATTTGGACGTAAAGGAAGAAGTAGATCATCAAGTTCAAAAGGATTAGTAGTCATATTGACTCGTCGTTCTACAATAGCCATGCCCTTATCTGCTTTTTTCAATGCAGTAAGCACCCGCTTCTTTTTGGAAACGAGTTCTTCCATGGTATGGAGAAAGTCATAAATTTCCCAAATAGCTGAGATCGAAAGTTCAACCGCTATTTCAGGTACATACTCTACTAAGTAGAAAGGTGTATCCTGCCTTGAGTAGGCTACACATATCATCTCAGCAAGAGACGCTGGAATGTTCCATTTTTCTGATAACTGCTTTGCGAATTCTATCATGAAGTCAAACTGTTGAGGAATAAAAAAATATTATTGGATTGCATTAATATATTAAACGCACACATCACATACAATAAAAAAATACTTTTTAATAAAGAATTATGGTGATAATACAAACTATATATAGAGAGAGAGATGGTGCGGTTGTAATAAGGTAGAGAGTGTACCTCTCTACCTTATGCAAAATCTATCAGACTTTTTTGGCTGCCTTTTTTGCGACTTTTTTTACAACTTTTTTTACTGCTTTTTTAGCAGGAGCTTTTTTAGCAGCAACTTTTTTTACCGGAACTTTTTTAACGGCCTTCTCTACAGCCTTTTTAGCTACAGTTTTTTTAGCAGCAGCTTTCTTAGTAACGGTTTTTTTTGCTGCAACTTTTTTTGCTGGAGCTTTCTTGGCGGCTTTCTTTGCAACCACGATCACTACCCCCTTTTAAAGGAAATATTAAGTGAATGATTGACAGACTTAATGATAAACAAATCACAACTCTGTACCACTATGACTGCCATTTTTTAAAAGAACTTATTGTCAAGTTTTATTGCCTATCGTAAATTGCTGCCGCGTCGTTATCTATTGTCACTTTATAGTATAAGCTATAATAATAGATATGTCAACAAAAATCTTTCATATATCAAACAAAGTTCGCAGTGACTTTTTTTGTGCCTTCGCATTTGTTAATGTAGTCAATTGCCTCAAGCGGGTCATCAGTGATCTTCATAAGCGCAATATCCTCATCAGCAATATACTTATGTTCAAGCATTGTATTCTCAAGCCAGTCTGTCAGACCTTTCCAATATTCTTTTCCCATAAGCACTATAGGCAATGTACCCACTTTCTGAGTTTGTATAAGTGTCAATGTCTCAAACATTTCATCAATTGTACCATAACCGCCTGGCATGATAATAACTGCTGATGTATACTTGAGAAACATGACTTTACGACAGAAAAAGTGCCTGAAATTAAGAAGGAGCTTAACATATGGATTTGGCTTCTGTTCAAATGGCAGTTGAATGTTGAGTCCTATTGAGCGCCCATTCTCCATTGATGCACCTTTATTTGCAGCCTCCATAATGCCGGGACCACCACCTGTGATTACGCCGTAGCCATTCCTGATCGCAAGACGCGCAGTCTCAACTGTCAGTTTGTAATATTTGTGAGTTTTAGGAGTTCTGGCTGATCCAAAAATAGTAACGCATGGACCTATTCTTGACAGAGTCTCAAATCCCTCAACAAATTCGGCCATAATACGAAACAATCTCCAGGTGTCTTCATTATTTGCGGGATACGGTGCATCAATTGTCATAGTGATCGTTCCTTTACTTTTAATTAAAGAGGCAGGATATACAATTATTACTTGTTCTTAATATCATTATATTATTTTGTTAAAAACGCGTCTATAGACATGATCTGTATTTTACTTTACTCTTCATCAATGGACATATACAATGATTGATCATAAAATACCAATAATACGCAACAAAGTGCAACAAATACTACATGAGAATCCAACGCATATAATTCATATTGATACAGAAAATCAGAAATTGTATCTTATTAAAAAGAAACATACAGTTAAAGAATACAGCATTTCTACATCAAAATTCGGGATTGGAAACCTTGAGAACTCAAATCAGACACCTCAGGGACTTCATAAAATCATCAATAAAATCGGACATGATGCACCAAAGTGGAGAATTTTCAGAAGCAGGGTTGATACCGGCATCAATTGTCATAAGGAAATGACAGAAGAGAATCTTATTCTTACACGGATACTGCAGCTTGATGGGCTCGAGCCGGGTGTCAACAAAGGAGCACCCGTTGATTCTTTTGAAAGATACATCTATATTCATGGTACAAACAGGGAAGATCTTATTGGTACACCCATGTCGCACGGATGCATCTGCATGCGCAATGATGATATAATAGAACTGTTTAATTCTGTCGAGGAGGGTACAGTTGTCGTTATTGATTAATAATAAAGAATTCAGCACAATACATTTTACCGGAATACTCGGAAGCGGAATGAGTGCAATCGCGCAGTATCTGAGATGGACTGGTGTTTCAGTAAGCGGATCAGACCGTCTTCTTAACAGTGAAGATACAGCAATTATTAAAAATAAACTTACAGATCTTGAATGCAGACTTTTCAGTCAGGATGGGACAGGTATTAATGAAGCAACAGATGCAATCTGTATTTCAACTGCAATCGAAGAGTCCAATCCGGACATAGTAGCAGCCCGTCAATATAACAAACCCATTTTCCACCGCTCGGACATTTTAGCTGCAATTGTCAGTTCAAAAAAAACAATAGCGATTGCCGGGACAAGCGGGAAATCAACTGTAACAGCAATGGTTTTTGAGTTTCTTACTGCATCAGGGAAAGCACCATCGCTTATCAGCGGAGCAAGCCTGCGCCGTCTTGAAAATGAAGGGCTTATCGGTAATGCATATTATGGTAAATCAGAATACCTTGTTATTGAAGCAGATGAAAGTGACGGTACATTAGTCAAATATTATCCGTCTATCAGCGTTATTCTCAATGTCTCGAAAGATCATAAGACTATACCTGAACTGCTTGAACTGTTCAGTACATTTTCAAAAAACTCTTCAGTGACTATTGTCAATGCTGATGACACCTGGCTTGCATCAATTGGCAGCGCTAAAACTTTTGGTGTTTATAACAATGCATCCTACACGCCTGATTCATATCAGCTTGATAAATTATCCTGCACTATTAAACGCAAAGGACTCACATTTTCACTTCCTCTGCCCGGAGCACATAACATGTCGAATCTGTGTGCAGCACTTGCAGTCTGCGAATTAACAGAATGCGACCCGTTACTTCTTTGCGGAGCAGTATCAGGCTATCAGGGTGTTGCAAGAAGGTTTACAATTTACAAGACAGATAAAAAGATTTATGTTGTTGATGATTTCGCGCACAATCCTGAAAAAATAAAAGCTGCAGTAAATGCAGCCCGCAATCTTTCATCACGGGTTATTGCCATATATCAACCACATGGATTCGGCCCCACGAGGTTTCTGAAAGATGACTACATTGAAGCATTCAGATCTGTATTTAAAAAAGGAGATATTCTTTATCTTCTTCCAATATATTACGCAGGCGGCACTGCACAGAAAGACATATCATCTGACATACTTATAAACGCTCTTGGTGATATTTCATTTACTGCCTGTGCGCCACAAACCAGAGATGAGCTTATAAAACTTGTGAAGCAGAATGCATCTGAAAATGACTGTGTACTTCTAATGGGTGCAAGAGACCCATCCCTTGCAGCTTTCGCCCGCACTATTACTGATCAATTAGGCGGAATTGAACATAACAGCTGAATCTTAAGCAATACAATCGCTCATTATATTAACTTCTATAAAAAGAATCTTACTTTTAAATACTAACGGTTTAACCGTTGGTGTTTAATTATTAAAACCCGTTTTTTTGTAATACAAATACGAACAAAACCCCACATTCGGGAATTTTTACTTAATTATGCACTTTTTTATTTAACCAATTTTCCAAAGAAAAACAAGTTCAACATTGATTGCATGCGTTTGCATTTAAATTTCAGCATTTTTTGTTGATTATCACAGAAATAAATAATTGGCACAGCGGTTGCTACTATTATAAGACAGGTGTTATGCCATTGTAGAATGGCAGATGTGTGTGATGATGATGGGGTATCAGGCGAAAGCCTGAGGTGGAAAGGGGCGCAAGCCCCTTTCTTCTTTTATATCCAAAAATAAAATCACATGAGATACTCAAAGCTTCATGAGAACATATCTAATACAAATAACTAAAAAACGCAAATGAGATTGTAAACCTTGTATCTCGCCCCCTAAATCCCCCGCAGGGGGACTTGTAAGATCATGATTTTCATGAAGTCCCCCTACGGGGGATTTAGGGGGCGAGGATTGATGCGTTTACAAATGAGTTCATTTATTAAGTGAATAATTAAAACAGATTTATTTATTGATTTTCTTTAAATTAGATATCATTTACAAACTTTAACTGCGACTTTTAGGATAAATATAACACATATTGCGGTTTTCATTATTTACTTATATCTGAGGGACCTTTAGCAGCAACCTCACAGATAATTTCCCTTACTTTTTTTCCTACATCAGCCTTTGACATTGTTGACTCATCCAGATCAATCGGCTCACAGATATCAAGATGTATAGTTCCAGGTAAAATAAATGAGGCACCTTTTTTCAGACAGTTGCGTGAATCGTGAATTACACATGGAACTGCCTGAACCCCCGATTGTAATGCGAGCGAAAAGCTGCCTGTTTTAAAATCCCCTATGACACCATCAACACTCCTTGTACCTTCGGGAAACAGTACAAGTGATACATTGGATTTCCTGAGATGATTTACGGCTTTATTAATTGAATCACGTGCTTTTCTGGCGTTTGAACGATCAATCCAGACATGTCCGACAGCGGCCATTCCCCATCCAAAAATGGGAATCAGAAAAAGCTCTTTTTTTGCTATAAAACTGATTGCCTGATTTATTCCTGCGTACAGGACAGGAATATCAAGAGCACTCTGATGATTTGCGATAAATACATACCTTTTACTCTTATCCAGTTTGTCAAGCCCATTAATTGACAGTTTTACTCCGGCGATCAGTAGAAGATGACAGCTCCATAACCGGGCAACATAACGGGCTAATTTTGGAGCTACCGGACTTAAAAGTATGCATAAACCTGCATATAAAGCAGCACTCATAATTGCCCATACAAGTATAAATGTGTCCCTTATTTTATTTATGATTCCTATGCGGCCGATTTCCCTATCCATATATTTTCCTTTCCAACTTTTTCCCGAAGTATCTTTAAAATTTCAGGATCAGGTAATACTTTTATGTTTTTTGCTTTTATCCGATACTCATTTTTCTCTGATGTCACCAAATGAATTATTACATGACATTCACCTTTTGCATTATTGAAACTTTTAAAAATATCCTGTAAAGATCCCTTTTCAAGACCTGCTGTATTTAATCTTATATGTATACTTTTTGTCAGCTTCTCACGGGTTTCAGACAGAGACATGCAGTTTTCAAGCCTTAATTTTGGTTTCTCTTCACCTTCCCGCTTACTTATCTGACCATGCACTAATACCATTGCGTCAACAGCAAGAAGGTGTTTGAACTTTTCGTATGCATCCCCGAAAATCAGTAATTCAATTGATCCTTCAAACTCCTCAAGTTCAAGAAACGCCATCAGGCGGCCATCACGCTGAGTGTGTGTTTTAAGACTTGTGATCATACCCCCTACAGTAACCGCTGTGTCATGTTTTACTAATGCGAGGGCCTCCTGTTTAAGAGATATACTTGAAAACCCCCTGACCTCATCAAAATATCTGTCAAGCGGGTGACCGCTTACATAAAAACCAAGAATTTCCTTCTCTTTTTGAAGCAATACGTTGTAGGGCCAGGGTTCAATATCAGGCAGAACGGGTTCAGGCATTGTCTGAACCGCGGTCTGTGAGTCAGCTGCAAAGAGATTATCAAAAAGATTTACCTGCCCTGACAACCTTTCTTTCTGGAAACTGCCGCCATATTCAAGTGCTTTATCAATTGTCTCAAACAACTGTCCGCGTGTTCCAGGGACACAGTCAAATGCCCCGGCACAGATGAGAGACTCCAGACATTTCTTGTTTACAATACGCAAATCAGCTGACTTGCAGAGATCAAAAATGGACTTGAATTTACCGTTTTTATTTCTTGCATCAATTATTGAATCCGAGCCTTTTCCAACATTTTTAATAGCTTCCATTCCAAGGCGGATATTGCCGTTGTCAATACTGCAATTGCCTTCGCTATTGTTAATGTCAGGCGGCAGAATCTTGATCCCCATCCGTTCTGCTTCATTTTTCATTGTCAGAAACTCTTCGGTGCTTCCAATCCATGATGTCAGGGTTGCAGTCATATATTCAAGCGGGTAATGTGCTTTCATGAACGCTGCCTGATATGAAACGTGTGCATAAACAGTCGCATGTGCTTTGTTAAAACCATATTCAGCAAATTTAGCCATTAAGTCAAATACATCTTCGGCCGTTTTACTTTTAATATCCTGTTTCAAGGCCCCTTCAACGAACTTTTTTCTCATCTCCTCCATTACATCAAGCTTCTTTTTTCCCATTGCTTTGCGCAGAACATCTGCTTGACCAAGTGAGAAACAGCCCATTTTCTGCGCAATACGCATCACCTGTTCCTGATAGATGATAACCCCGTTTGTGACTTCAAGCACTTCCTTAAGCATCGGATGCAGATAGACAACTTCCTCCTGACCGTGCTTTCTTTTGATGTAAACATCAATATTATCCATAGGACCGGGTCTGTAAAGAGCTGTCATAGCGATCAGATCCTCAACACCTGTAGGTTTCAGTTTTCGCAGATAGTCCTGCATTCCATTCGATTCAAACTGAAAAACTCCTGTAGTATCGCCTTTTCCAAAAAGTTTGTATGTTTCTTCATCACAATCAGCAAGTTTCCATAAGTCAATATCAACATTATGGTATTTTTTTATTAGACGAATTGATTCCTGAAGCACAGTAAGAGTGCGAAGCCCCAGAAAGTCCATCTTTATAAGGCCTACCTTTTCAACATAATTCATGTCGAATTGTGTCATCACCACATCAGAGCCTGGCTGTTTGAAAAGCGGTGCCCAGTGAACAACTTCTTTCGGGGCAATGATTACGCCCCCTGCATGCATTCCTGCCTGACGCGCAAAGCCTTCAAGAACATCCGCATGACCAAAGAGTTCCTGGTACAGCGGATTGGATTTAATCGTACTGCCAAGTTCACTGCTTGCAGCAATTGACTTTTCCAGATTCTTTTCTGTAACAAGTCCTGAAAGTTTATTTGCATCAGCAACAGCAATTCCCATTGCCCGTGCGACATCCTTGACAACCATCTTGGCTTTCATACGGCCGAAGTTGATAATCTGGCAAACTGAATCACGGCCATATTTCTGCACAACATATTCAATGACCCTATAGCGGTCCCTGTCTGCAAAGTCAATATCGGCATCGGGCATGGATATACGTTCAGGATTAAGAAATCGCTCAAAGATTAGATCAAACTTTATCGGATCAACACTGGTTATTCCGACGGCGAATGCTACAAGGCTTCCTGCGGCAGATCCGCGGCAGCCTACCATAACTCCCATTTTCTGAGCAGCGAGAACAAAATCCCGGACAATAAGAAAGTATCCGGCAAATCCCATTGAATTTATTATGCCAAGCTCATACTCAAGCCGCTCCTCAAGTACAGCAGTGATTTCACTGTACTTTTCCTTCATTCCCACTTTAGCAAGTGCAGACAGATATTCTTCCGGATTTGTAAATCCATTCGGAACTTCAGGATTCGGCAATTGCGGTTTTGATTTAACTGAGACTTCGCATCTGTTAGCAATCTCAAGTGTATTTGTCAAAGCTTCCGGTATTTCAGGAAACAGGGTTTTCATCTCATCTGGAGATTTGAAATACATCTCATCCGATGAGAACCTGTAGCGGTTGGGATCACTCATTGTAGTCTGAGTCTGAATACAGAGCAGCACTTCATGAGCTTTTGAATCCACTTTGCGCAGATAATGTGCATCATTAGCCACAATAAAGGGAATTCCCATTTCCCTGCCAAGAGAAATCATTTCACTGAAGGCAATTTTTTCATCCTGAATTCCGTGATCCTGGAGCTCAAAATAGAAATTTCTCTCGCCAAAAATTGACAAATAATCTTCAGCTATTTTCTTTGCCTTATCCCTCTTTCCTTCAAGCAGGGCCTGAGGAATAGCGCCTCCAACACATGCTGATGTTGCAATAATACCTTCGGAGTACTGGCGGAGTACCTCATTGTCTATTCGAGGCTTATAATAAAACCCTTCAAGATACCCGATAGTACTCAGCCGCATGATGTTTTTCCAGCCGGTATTATTCTCTGCAAGAAGTATCAGATGATGATAGGAACGTTCATCCTTACTTGACATCCGATCAAAACGTGAATTAGGTGCGACATAGGCTTCAAACCCAAGAATAGGTTTTATCTCTGCAGCTTTACAGGCCTCATAAAATTCCACAGCGCCGAACAGCCCGCCATGATCTGTAATTGCAAGTGCCGGCATTTGAAATTCAACTGCTTTTTTAACAAGATCCTTTATCCGGATTGCACCATCCAGAAAGCTGTATTCTGTATGATTATGTAAATGAACAAAGTTTGCACTCATTTAGAAATCACTCCGATTTTTCTAATCTTTTTAATATAAAAACGTTTACGTGAATGAGTCCGTGTGATCTCCGCTTCAAGCGCAGGATCAATTCCCTTTTCGCAGGACAATGGTTTTATAGTGTACAAACCGTCTTTTATATACGGACTTCCATCATAATCAATTGACAGATTTTGTCCGGTCAATATTGAATAATCAATAACATGCATTATTTCATTGATATCCAAAGTCTTCAGTTCATTGCCATATTTGGTTCCACGCATGGCGGATGTATCGATTTCCTCAATTTTTGTTTCAGTAAACGGGACCCATTTATCAGGCAGGGATGCAATCTGTTCAGATGTAATAAGCGCTGGGATTTCATACTCATAGTCCTGCCCCGGCATACGGTAGTCAAAACCAATACCTGATAGAATATCTTTGACTTTTTGTTCATTACCTTTTTTTATCATATATACCGCATGTACCGGAACCTGCTCTATAAGATCACTCAAAGGTGAGAAAGAACTGATCTGTGAAGTAACTTTTTCGTCCGATGAAACAAGAATACTGCGTTCGGTTATATACAAGCGATAAAACTCGCGAAGCCATTCACGGACTGTTTCAATGACATTTGCAGGTGCATTCCATTTTCCAAGCCACTCAAGAATAAATTTTCCCGGAGTTCCTCTGCAAAGAGAATCTCCAAGTACCTGTTTGTCAATCATACCTTTATATACTCTGTCAAAACTTGCAATGATGCCTGTCTGCATGAAATTATTAAGTTCGCGCGCATCAGTTTCCTGCGCAATCACTACTGAATAATCCGGAAGAATCAGCACACTTTTTGATGTATTTTCATTGTTTTCAGTTATCAGGTTTACTTTACATACTACTATATCTTTTCCATGTTTCCTTACGCCTGCAACTCCGGCAAATAAAAGTCCGGTCATAATATTCTGTATCTGTTCCTGCATTTCCTGAGGGAAAACAGCCGTTGAAAGCTGTACATTATGTTCAAGCAGCTCATTCAGAAGCCCAAGCCAGATCCTGCCAGTGAATATAAGAGTGCTGTCTACAATATCTTTAAGCCGTTCATTGACAGGTAGTTCAAGCCATCTGGAGAATTCCCGTGTATTTATAAAATATTCAGTTTCAGTTTCAATTATTAATTGACGTTTAATACAGTAGGCAATAATAAGTGTATTTAAATAATCATTGGTTTCCTGTTTTACCAGGACTGAAGTGCCCGTAACTTTCTTTAGTTGTAAAGACGATGTCCGGTTGAGTGAACCATTTTTACGTTTTTTTAAAAGCTTCTGCGCAGCCATGGAGGCAACAAGTGTGACATCATTGACACAAAGGCAACCCCACATGGAAACCGGTTCGTTAGAATCTGCAAGCCCGCCTGATGCATCAGAAATAACAGAAACAAATTGATGTAAAAGCGGCTGCCTGAACTCATGAAACCCGAACAGTCTGATTTCATTTTTCTGATTTGTGCTGGCGTAGACAAGAAATGAACTTACCAGGACATTATTAAAACCGGTAAATGTTTCAACTTTGAACCCGCCATCACCGGTAAGATAGATAAGTGCGCATGTAAGCTGATCAACGATACTCAGCGACCTGAATTGCAGACGCAGACTATCGGGCTCTGTGAAGTTTTTTACTTCAGCATCAATCATACTCGATGAAAGAATCTTACGTGAAGAATCATCACCTTTGATAAAATTTTTGAAAACCCATGCCGATGGCAGCATCTTCAAATAATCAGCAAAATGCAAAATTCCTGATATCATTTATGTTGTCCGCTCTGAAAAAGCAATTATTCCAGTATATGTATGTTGAGAATCCGTTAAAATACATGCCGGCATCACCTAATACTAAGTAATCATACGCTGCGGAATACAAAAAACACTGCATTTATGAAAAAGTATTGCAGTTATAAGTTAAAAAATGTATGTTTTCTCAAATTCATTCAAGGAGAAAAGTAATGGTAGACAAAGAACTTCTCGATATTTTATGCTGTCCGGAAACAAAGCAGGATCTGACACTTGCAGACCAGAAAACTATTGACCGTATCAATAAACAGATCGCACAGACTACAGTCAAAAATCGCGGCGGCGAAATTGTCAAGGAACCCATTGATGCAGGTCTCATACGCGAAGACAGGAAATTCATCTATCCGATACGTGAAGATATTCCCATCATGTTAATTGACGAAGCTATACCTTTTGATTCGTTCGTTTCCTGAGTTTTCTTCGCATTAAAATAAAAACCATAGTTAGAATTGCTATCAATAAAGCCCGGATAGCAGTTCCACTCCATGAACTTTTTGTATCTGAAAGTATTTTATTCCCTCTGATTGTTAAAACAGGCAGTGAATCTCCACAGCTGTTTACTACCTTAATGTCAAGTTTATAGAAACCGCTGCTGTCAGTTTCAAGAAGAGACCACGGAATCACCCACTCAGTGACAAGTTTACCTGATGATACATACAGCTCACGATCATACTGATAATAAGGGCTTTTAATGGTATCTGATGCGCTGTTAAAATACATTTCAATTTTCTTATCATCAGATTTTCCTGATAAAAAAACAAATTTCCAGTTTTCACATGACAGCGGAACCTTTGATTTACAATAACCACTGAGTCCCTCTACTGTTTTTACAGCATCGCAACCCCACTCGCCACTTTTTCCAAATGGCCTGGATGCATCAGATTTCCATTCGAGCAAAAATCCATCCAATTGAATTCTACGCCCATCAGATGCTACTTCGTAAACATTCTGCGCACTTGAAAAAATTGCAGACAAAGACACCATAACGAGTACTGAAATGAATTTATAATTCATGAATTCACCATATAAATATCTACATGTTTTAAATATCGGTTCAAACAGGTAAAACCTGCTGATTGTCAGGCTCCACTATTTACCTGAACATCTGAACCCAAGACTAACTTCTGGAAAATCAGGGGAGAACCAGTTTCTGTCTGATACACGCAGATGAAGAGCACTGCTGTACCATCCGCCGCCACGTATTACCCTGTAAAGACCAACCGAAGCGCCTTTGGGATCATGTGATTCAGAATACGAGTAATAATCCTGAGAATAAAAATCACCTGTCCACTCCCAGACATTTCCCGTCATGTCAAACAGGCCGGCAGCATTTGCGGCCCTTGAACAGACTTTTCCAGGTTTCATATCTGATGCGGAAACACAATAAGCATCTGATGGAGCCTGATCGCCCCATGAGAACTTTACACGTTTTCCTCCAAGTGCAGCATACTCCCACTGCGCTTCGGTTGGTAGATCTTTACCATATGCCTGACAATAACTTCTTGCCTGAAACCATGTTACGCATACAACCGGCAATGCAGGATCTCTTCTGTCAGACGGAACATAGACATTTCTGAAACTTCCGTTACTCCAGACACTGCATCGACCGTCGGAGTAGTGAGCCGGGCTGCATCTGCCAGACTTGACACATGAATCATATTGCGCTTCAGTGACTTCATGAGAATCCATTTTAAAATCAGACACTGCGACAGTATGTTCAGGTCTTTCATCTGCCTCACCGTCACTGTTTCCCATTATAAAAGTTCCGCCGGCAACGCTAACCGTCTGAGCACAGACACTGCTGCAGACAAAAACAAGACATGCAGTCAGACTAAGATAAAAATTGACAGTTAATCTCATTTGTTTCCCGAAAAGTCAATAATAGTCACTATTCCTGCAAATAGACAGAACGCAACAGCAAGAACTATTGATGTCACCTTTGTTTTTTTGCTCTTTTCTTTTTTCTGCGAACGCATGTATGAATTTGTTATCGCAGTATCGGGCACCATTTTACAGAATATGGAATCAGTTTTACCACTGAGCACTGTAATTGACTTCTGAAAAGTATTGAACGTATCTTTTTTCAGCTGAATTGAATATTCACCAGGTTTTACAGGTGTTATGGTTTGCGGCGTAAGTCCTTTTTTCTCTCCGTTTACCGTTACATCAGCACCGGCAGGATCACTGTTTACCACAATTGTGCCTGGCTGCTGCAGTACCAGATTCAGCTCCTTTACACTTGCAGAATCAACAAAGGTTGTCACTTTTTTCTGATAAAAGCCTTTCTTTTTGAGAACAAATGTATACTCCCCTGACACAAGACTTGTAATAGTCAATGGACTTATTCCTGCCACACTGTCATTAATAACTATAACAACACTGTCAGGAACTGTCTTAATTGTTAATGAGTATTTTACAGTTGAATCTGCACTTGAAGAGGAATCCGGAACATCAGCGGCTTTATCACTCGTTATAACAGAGTCTTTTACTGCAGAATTTGCTTTCTGATCAATTTTGTTCACCTCTTTCTGCAGTGTATCTTTAACTCCTGAAACAGATTCTTTTGTTTGTGCTGCAATTAATGAATAAAACAGAAGAGTACTCAGACAAAAAGATATCAGATGTCGCATTATAAATCTCCTGAAAGCTGTTAGTTTTGCTTAACTTTGATTGTATCATTTTCACCAGGAAAGCCAATCCGGAAACTATATTAATATGTATAACGTGCAGGAGCTGCTCCTGGTAGTTTTGCAGTTATCCTGAGCATACAGATTTAAGTGGTAATATACAACAATGTTTAACATCACTGAAATAATAAGGAGGAGATTAAGATGGCAATTCAGAAAACATTCGGAATTATAAAACCCGATTCTGTGAAAAAAAAAGTCAGCGGCAAAATTATAAGCATGATTGAAGAGAGTGGTCTTTCAGTTGTTGCAATTAAAAAGCTTCAGCTGTCGAAATTTCAGGCAGAGATGTTTTACGAAATACACCGCGGAAAACCTTTTTATGAAGAGCTTGTTAAATTCATGATTTCAGGACCGGTTTTTGTAATGGTGCTTGAGGGTGAGGAAGCAATTTCACGCTGGCGCACAATCATGGGTGCAACAGATCCCGCAAAAGCCGCACCCAATACAATTAGAAAACTTTACGGATCAAGTGTGGGTGAAAACGCTGCACATGGATCTGATGCTCCTGAGACAGCAGCTCAGGAAGTAAGTTTCTTCTTTTCAAGAACAGATCTTATCAGTTAATTTGATTTTAAGTATTAAAAAAATCATAGTTCATATAAATTATGGGCTATGATTTTTGTTTCTATTCAACAAGCAGCTGGTTTGCTTTACATAAAACAACTTTTGATTACTGTAAGAAATAAATTGTGAGAAACATTTTCCCATTGTCAATATTTAAATACATACCTGTCTGTATCACTCTGATACTTCTGGTACTGCCGCGACTGCTTCATGGAGAGACTGCTCCTGTTAAACCTGATACATTATCAGATATTAAGAAAGAGACTGCTCCTGTTAAAAAAAAATCTCAGGAGATTAAAGATACGGTTCATTACGAAGCAGAGTTGATTGACTACGATTCAGATATGAAAATTCTTACACTTATCGGTAAATCAAAGATGAAGTATCAGAAAATGACACTCATTGCCGATACAATTGTTTACAATATTGACCAGAGTCTTTTTACAGCATCAGGTTTACCAATGCTTATTGACGATAATGATACAGTCGTCGGCGAGCAGATGGTTTACAATATAAAAAGCAGACGCGGTCGTGTCCAATATGCATCAACGCATCTTGATGACGGATATTTTAATGGCAGACACATAGTTAAAACACCAAAAAATGAGGTATATGTGGAGGCCGGTGATTATACAACCTGTGAAGTGGTTGACTCATCACACTTTTTCTTTTATGGAAAAAAAATCAAAGTTATTCCAAAAGATAAAATTATCTGTAAACCTGTAGTACTGAATATCGGCAATACACCAGTCGCAGCACTTCCCTATTTTGTATTTCCGATCGAAAAAAACCGCAGAAGCGGACTTCTAACTCCATCATGGGGGGGCACCCCTACAAGCGGTGGATATATTGACAACATAGGCTATTATTATGCGCCAAACGATTATATCGACTTTCTTGCCAAATGCAGAGTTGCGGAGTTTCAGGATTTTGTTTTTTACGGGGCAAGCAGTTATGCATTGAAATACAAATTAAACGGCAGCATTAATGCCCGCGCCTCGCTGAATTCTGATTTCGCAAGCAGTTCCAGACAATGGGCACTTGACTATACTCATAATCAGCAGCTGACTCCTGATGGACTTACTACGCTAAGCGGCAAGGGAAGTATTTTGTCCAATAAGGATTTTGATACAGATTATTCCGATGATTCTGACAAATTGATAAACAAGAATCTGACTGCAAACATGTCACTTTCCCATACCTTTAAAAAAATCAACGCGAGCAGTAATATTTCATGGCAACGTACACAAAACCTCAGAACCGATGCTGTTTCAGAAGACCTCCCGTCAATTTCTTTTAATCTTCCGTCAAGAGCACTTATTCCCCTCAGGGACGACGTTTCAGAAGATTCATCACACTGGTATAATAAAATCAACTATTCTTATAATGCCAAAGGTCTGATAAAGCACACTGTTGATTCCGGATTAACTTCGAAACCATCCGAAACATATCACAGCGGTCTGAGCAACAGCATTTCAGTGAATGCGCCATTGAAAGTTTTCAAATATATAACTGTCAATCCTTCACTGAATGCGCAACTGTCATCTTTTGATGCTTACATGGATACATCAGTTACCGGAAAAGATACAACCTTTGATACTGTGACATATACCTTGAAGGAACCATTTAAAGATAATTCCTACACAGATGACTACAAACTTGTAAAGAGTGATACTCTTTCAGTAGATCAATACGGCATTCCTGACAGCATTAAAATTACAAGAGTTAAAACAAATGTAAAGGATATACGCAGAGAGAAGAATGATACTCTTGTCAATGTTCCCTCATGGAATGCAGGAGTCAATCTATCAACGAGTCTTTATGGAATATTTCCCATTCGTATTTTTAACCTTGCAGGAATCCGTCATACGTTTTCTCCATCTATAGGATACACATTCAAGCCGAAAAAAGATCTTGACAAACAATTTCACAGCATCGGTATCGATTATGAAAGAGCACATGAGCAGCAGCAGATTGTAAATATCAGTGCAAGCAACCAGTTTGATGGGAAAATATTACGATCTGTTAAAGAAGGTGAAAAACCTGCAGAAGAGAAAGTCACTCTGTTTTCTTTCTCATTGTCAACAGGTTATGATTTTGAAGCAAAAGAAAAAAAGTGGAGAGATCTGAGCCTTGAAGCCTCAACCGGTATAAAAATGGTCCGCTTGAACTATACATCATCATTCTGGTTCTATGATGAGACAAATGCGCTGAGCGCACCGATAATGAGAGATATGACTCTGACATTGTCAACCGGATCAATTGGTGTACATGGAAAATTCTGGGGAGGAAATATTCTCGAACTTGATACTGCCGCAATAAAATTCGATAAAGACCGCCATGAATCATCAGGAGCACAGAGCTGGGATTTCGGCTTTACACCATCATACTCATTCTCAATGCGGCGTTCATCACAGACTGAAATGTTTATACCTGATAAGAAGTACAGTCTGAGCGCATCGGCGAATATCAAGTTTACGCCAAACTGGTCAATGAACTGGAGCAGCACCTATAATTTCACTGAAAATCAATGGATGCAGAATAGTATAAACGTGAGCTGCGACCTTGAATGCTGGGATATGCAGTTTCAGTGGAGACCTGAAAGCCTGAATCCGGGTTATTATTTTATAATCAGAATAAAGAAAATTCCTGAAATCAAGTGGGAACAGAGGAAGAATTGAGGTTAAGGTTGAGGATGAATTAACTCTTAATTTGTCAACTTGCTCAACCTCAACCTCAACCTCAACCTCAACCTCAACCTCAACCTCAACCTCAACCTCAACCTCAACCTTATTCTGATTCTTATATTCTCAGTTTGTCACAAATTGACTCATCTGCAGGCTTTACAGATATTTCTTTTGTTATAATTTCATTCTCAACCAGTGCGATTTTTACATCGGTATTTTTCTTCTCTTTTGAAAAACGGGCAAGAAGGGATGCGCATAGTTCAAGATCTGCCTCTGAATATGCACCTCTGATAAGCCCCATCGGCCCGGCAGAATCAACCATCTGAAGATAGTTGTTGTCAGGTAATAATATTTTTTCCAATATATTATTTTCAGAGTCATTTCTCGCTATGACAAATTTACTTGCAACATTTATGCGGAAATGTCTGCCATATGCAAGCATTTTAAAATCATTGAGCGTAAAATCCGGTGTATGTTCTGCAAATTCATGAAACCTGCGTGCTGAGCCGACTGTTGTAAGAAGACATCCACCTGCCGGCGCCATGAATTCAAGATTGAATTTCTCCGCATATTCAAGCTGCGGAATTCTTGTTCTTCCTCCCCAGCCAAACAGTTGTTCTCTATTGACAAGACCACTTATCTCTGCATTTGTCGGAGGAAAGAGTTTAGCGGATAATGGCCGTAAAAGTATTCCTTTTGTGCATGTGCGTTTCTCAATTGCATTAAGTGAATTCAGGCCCTGTGACATAGGCCGCTGCCCGGACACTTCACCCGTGGCGATAAATGACGCACCATGTTCTTCCATGATCTTTTTTGCATGTACAAGACGGCGGATTCTGCAGTCAACACAGGGATTTGCGTTTTTGCCGAATCCAAAATGCGGATCCTGGATCATCTCAACAAAGTCATCACCCTCTTCTATTATCTGCAAAGGAACATCAAGTTTCGCGGCAGCCTTGATTATTTTCTTATGTGTAAAACCCACACCGGAATAAAACGGAAGCACATAATGAATTGCCAATATTCTCAGTCCCTGACTTTTAAGAATATGTGCAACAATAGTGCTATCAAGTCCTCCTGAAAACAAAACGATCCCATCAAACATTTTTACTCCTTTAACGTATTTTTCTGAAAATACATTTTTTTCCCGTCATATAAGGATATTTGTAACACTGTCTGTATTAATATTGGTATGATTTTCAGTTTTTATAAAATTTATAAAATTCTCATAAATTAATCAGCTCTAAAAGTGATATTAATCATATCTGATAGTGATTTTTATCAGGGAGAATGGTATTTTATAGGCACAAATAATTCTACTTTGTTAGAATACTTAAAGTAACTTTTGTAAGCTCATTGAGCGGTGTGTTATTCTAACAAAGTACAAATAAGACAGGAGTAACAATAGATGCATTCACTATCATATAGAATTGAACTGTTTCTTTTATTAATTATACAATTCATATTCAGTATTCTTCCCAGATTTATCACGCTGAGAATCGGTACATTCATCGGCAGGATTCTTTACATGTTTAAAGCTTATGAAAAAACCATATATGGAAATATGAGTTACAGTGAATACTGGACAGAAGAGGAAATTAAAAAATTAATTCCCGGTATTTATCGGCAGATGGGCCGGTACATAAGTGATTTTCTGCGGATTTCATCTGCAGTTCCACCGTACCGTCTTCACTCATTTGATATTATAGAAAAAAAACAGGCTGAAAACAGAGGTCTTATCGCAATTCTCGCACATATAGGCAATTGGGAAATGCTTGCTAATTTATTTGGCAAGCAGGTAAATGAGCTTCATGTAATCGCAAAACCGATGAAAAACCGGTACGTTGACAATTGGCTTACAGCCAAACGTGAATCAACTGGTGTAAAAACAATATTCACTCAGCATGCTCTCAGAAAAATGATAGAAGCTCTTACAAAGAAAAAAGGCATTGTCGCAATTCTTATCGATCAACATGGTGGTAAACATGGAACAATGATACCGTTTCTTGGTAAAGACGCAAACACAGTAAGAACGGTTGCAGGAATTGTGCAAAAGACAAATTGCGCTGTAGCCGCAGCATACTCAATTATGCAGGAGGATGGTTCCTATGACATATACATAGAGGAAGTACCTGCACTGGATATGAGCGGACTTAATGACAATCAGGCAATTGAGATGTACCAGAAACAGCATAATGAGATTATTTCATCATGGATCAGAAAGTACCCCACGCACTATTTCGGCTGGTTTCATAAACGTTTCCGTGGGATTATTCCTTACAAATAATAAGTAGTTTACATTTTCACACTATTCCAGCAATCAATTAAGTGAACCTCTTATAAATCAAGTTAAGGTATTATTAATAATTTTTTTTTAAACATTATTGTATATTTTAAGTATGGAAAATGAATATGAATTGCAGGACAAAGCACTTACCTATCTATTAGCAGCACTTTCACTATTCATTCATATTGTATTTATAATTTTATTTATTTCAATTCCTCCTGCTAAAAGAACTGCAATTGAGAAAAAATTGTTTAACATTGTAGAATTGCAGCAAGGTATGCCCCAGGTTACAGAACAGGTACAGAAGCCCAGGCAACAAGCACCTTCAAGACAATTGAACAGATCACAAAGCCTGAAGTCGGAAAGTTCTGTTGAACCGCAGACTGTCACCGAACAGATTCTGCAAACATCATCAAACCCCGAAATACTTACCGCATCGGGGCAGTCAGCCGATAATGCACCGGTAATTCCACAGGGTGTCCCACATGGCGGTGTAAAATCAGATACATCCGCATCAATTGTTGCATCACATGAGACCGTATCACCACTAATTACACAACAGGGTACTGTGATAGGAACTGTTGATGCAGGAGCAACCGGTGTAAAACCTGTAAAAATTTACGGGTCTGATCCGACATATCCACTGATAGCTCAGGATCTTGGAATTACAGGGACTGTAAAGGCAATTTTAACCATTGACGAATTGGGTATAGTAACAGATGTTGCTATAGAATCATCCCCACATAAATCAATGTCGGATGAAGTAAAGAGGACACTTTTAAAGTGGAAATTCAAGCCTGTTCAATATAAAGGTTCACAAGTAATAGTAAAGCGTTTCGTTCAGGAAATAGAATACAGATCAGAAGATTAATCCAAATTTATACATAATGCAATATCATTTAATCGCAGGAGGAATCATATGCCATCAGATGATGGTCAAAAACCGGTAAATTCGTTTTTCAAGCGGCTGAGTGCCGCAATATTTACACATAAAAAAACGGCCAGAAAAAAAATTAATAATGGAATGCGTTTGAGAAGTGTAGGAGCACTGCGTGGAATACTTATTCCTTTAGGAATTATTATTGCACATGACATTTTCAGCAAAAACAGTTCCATTCGTAAATTTTTGAACAGATTCATATCAGAAAAAAAATCCTGACATTATCATAATTACAAGGACAAATCAGGATATGCAGAGATAAAACAAAAATGGCCGTATAGATTCTTTTCTATCCGGCCATCAGATTGATTAAATTATTACACAGTAATCTTTGAAATAATGGCATTCATCGCCTGTAATGTCGCATTTTTTTCACCTTTATCAACAAAAGCATGTCCCTTGTCACTCAGGCTGACAAATGATGGATCAATCGGAATGCGTCCTAAAAATACAGCACCGACCTCTTCTGCCATTGATTCACCGCCGCCTTTACCGAAAATAGCAGTCTCTGTATGACAGTGAGGACACACAAAGCCACTCATATTCTCAATTATTCCGGTGATTTTAAGCCCGAGCTTGTCACAGAAGTCAATTGACTTTTTAACATCAAAAGTTGCAATATCCTGAGGTGTAGTTACAATTATAGCACCATCAGGCTTTGCAGTCTGTATCACAGACAGCGGTTCATCGCCGGTTCCCGGAGGAGAATCTATTATCAGATAGTCAATGTCACCCCAGAGTGTATACCCGATAAACTGTGAAATGACACTGTGCTTGAGCGGTCCGCGCCATATGACAGAATCATTCAGATTTCGCAGCAGAAACTGAATAGACATAACCTTAAGCATCCCGTTGTAGCACTCAACCGGTATCATATGCGTATCATCACCACCAAGCTGCTCGT
>Ga0209373_10001347_pt1 | contig 29532 bp, 27 predicted proteins | sample Higcelweek5metaG_FD_187173 | JGI IMG/M metagenome (GOLD analysis project Ga0209373, IMG submission 187173) | Freshwater pond sediment microbial communities from the University of Edinburgh, under environmental carbon perturbations - High... | ecosystem: Environmental > Aquatic > Freshwater >... | reverse complement strand
TTTTTGTTGCGTTTATAAAATCAATACCCTTCATGCCAGAACAATCAACAAAAGAACTGTCTCATCCGGCATACACATAAACCTTTTGAGACAGTCACTCCCTTACGTTGTGCTACACATTACGTCACTTCAAGGTAGTAAGGAAATATACGATCACTATAACCAAAACAATAAAAATAATGCCTGCCAAAATGTATTTCGTATTTTTGCGGGAGGCTTTTTCGAGACTTTCCTTGTCAGCATCGGACAGATTGGACTGGATCACCGGAGCTTCATATACATCCAGCCCGACAGGAGTTTTTGCGGGTTTAGTAGATACAAAATATTCTTTGCTTTCTTCATGCATGGCGGGGGGCTGTCTTTCTTTGTTCATCGTGGAGACATAGGGATTAATTTTGTAAATGATTAGGTTGACCAGCTCGTCCACCGGTTTTGGATTTGGCCCCTCTGCCGTGATATGGATGCTGTGCCGGTTGTTACCGGTAAAAGATACGGAAGTTACGTCCGGTTGAGTGCCCGAAGTTGGCAGGGTGAGTGTGAAGCTGCAGCTCGACAGCATTTGATCCTGAGAGAATGAATTCTCAACCTCTTGGGCGGTAAGATCCTTGCTTTCCTCGTCCCCTACACAAATTTCAAAGCGAGGCTCGGCTTTCTTGAAATCCGGAAATTTAAGAATCACAATGGTCCGGATCTTTTCATATAAGTTCAGCAGATCATCGACATGAATACTGCCCTCATAGGTATGTGTTTCAGACGACTTGGTATATGTGTTCATAATCGATTTCTCACTTTCTATTTTAAGCCGACTGTATATTTATTTAGTACATTATTAATCCTTACGATGTGGAATATCAACCATTATCTCCATTTTATACCCGATAAAGTGTAATTGCCCGATTTTTCGAGCCTTGACACTCTTTAGGGTATATTTCGCGCCGTCATTTCTTCAATCAACATCCCCAATGCAATAGTGGATGAGATTTTATTGCTCCTCACAATATCGATTTACTGGTCGTTTGACATGTGCGGGTGATCGGTATACAATTCATACTAATCATACTTTTCATACATGATGGGCGATCGGAGGTGCTACTTTGATACATCCAAAAGGTAAATATGCCTGGACTGTTAGAGTCGGCGAAAAGGGTCAATTCGTTATTCCCAAAGAAGCACGAGAGTTATTTGGCATATCTCCCGGCGACACATTAATTCTGTTGGGCGATGAGAAGCAAGGACTTGCCATCCCTCGCAAGGATTTATTTACAACCTTTGCTGCAAGAGTTTTTGGCGATACTGTCCCGGAGGTAGAAAACGAATGAGTGCAATCATCATCACAAATCTGACCAAGAAATACGGTGCGTTAACCGCGGTAGATAACTTGAACCTGACCATTGAAAAAGGGGAATTATTTTCTCTTTTGGGTATGAACGGCGCTGGGAAAACGACTACCATTAAAATGCTTTCGTGTCTCACGCAACCGACCGACGGTGATGCCGTCCTGCTGGGTGACAGCATCAAGGGCAATGCGAACGCAGTCAAGCAGAAAGCCAATATTTCTCCTCAGGAGACAGCGGTTGCACCCAATTTAACCGTTCTGGAAAACCTGGAATTTATAGCGGGAATTTACGGACAGAATGCAGAGACATCCGGGAAAAGCGCAAAGGAGATGTCGTCGCGTTTCGGCTTGGATGATGTGCTCGGCAAAAAAGCCCGAACGCTGTCAGGCGGTATGCAACGACGTCTATCGATCGCAATGGCACTGATTTCCAACCCGCAAATTCTGTTTCTGGACGAGCCGACACTCGGACTCGATGTGCTCGCACGCCGAGAACTGTGGGCATCCATCAGGCAGTTAAAAAAGCAAGTCACAATCATCCTTACTTCTCACTATTTGGAAGAGGTCGATGCACTTTCTGACCGGATCGGTGTGATGACCAAAGGCAAACTGGTGGCGGTGGGTACATCTGCTGAGCTAATCGCGCAAACGGGCACGACAAATCTTGAAGACGCCTTTGTCGTCCTCTCCGGAGGTGTGTTATGAAAATTTTTCTGTTTGCCAAGCGCAATACCAAAGAAATTCTGCGTGACCCCATCAATTTGTTCTTTGCACTCGGGTTTCCTTTGGTATTGCTGTTCTTATTTTCAGTAATCAATTCGGCAATTCCTGCCGAGGCGAATAATGATATGTTTTTAATCGAAAATACCGCTCCGGGCATTGCGACTTTCGGCACCGTCTTTTTCGCGCTTTTTTCGGGCATGCTTCTGGCAAAAGACAGGACCACGTCTTTTCTGATGCGACTTTTTGCAGCACCCATGACGGCAATGGATTACATTTTCGGATACACCTTACCGGTTCTTGTGATGGCCGCGATTCAGGGAATTATCACTTTTTCTGCCGCCGCTCTGCTCGGCTTGCCTTTATCGGTCAACATGCTGCTCGCAGTACTAGTTATGCTCCCCATCGCCATCCTTTACGTCGGGGTGGGTTTACTGTGCGGCAGTTTATTAAACGAAAAAGCAGTCGGCGGCATCTGCGGAGCGCTTCTCACTAACATTGCAGGTTGGTTTTCCGGTGTCTGGATTCCGCTTGACCTCATCGGCGGAGCATTTAAGCAAGTAGCGGAAGTACTGCCCTTTTATCATGGCGTGGAGGCGGCAAAAGATGCCATCGGAGGAGATTTCAGCGGTATAATTCCGCACCTTGCCGTTGTATTGGGATACGCGTTAGTGTTTTACGGACTGGCAATTCTGGTTTTTCGACGCAAAATGCGTGGCGACGGAGCATGATTCCTCATGCCTGTTGCATAAGATTGCCCGGTGACGTTCTCCGGCTCTTCCTCAAACGTCCAGTTCCATATATCTTCGATATGTCTTGAAACCGACCGCTTCGTAAAACGCGAGCGCGGACTCGTTAAAATCCCACATGTCCAGTTCGATTTTGCCGAATCCTTTTTGGGTTGCTTCGTTTTTCGAAAATTCAATCAGTGCGGAGGCCACGCCCATCCGGCGGCAAGCCGGATCAACACCAAATTCCTCGATGTGGTAAAAGCTCCTCGCAAGGTTGTATGCCGACAATGGCTTATTTATATATTCAACCGATGCAAAACCTACGATTTTATCCTCTGCGACGGCAACAATTACATCCGAATCCTCGTTTTCAAATCGCCGAAAAACATGCTCTTTCAATTCGTCGCAGAATCCGGGACGAAAAACATCCGGACGCCCGTTCACGTGCACTTGACTAACCATTTCCCTCAGCTGATTGACTTGCGGGAGATCCTCCCTTTGGGCGTACCTGACGATGATATCCATATGTTCCCCCTTATCGGTTGTGATCATCTTCTGTGCTCCTCGAAAAACCGTTTGCGATTCAGATAGTGACTCCAAAACTCATAATGCTCTCTCTGCGATTAACTTTTCAAGCGTTTTCTTCATCGATTCAGGCAAATAGGAGCTGCGGCAGAGGGAAAGATAGATCGATTTCATGGATGCAATTTTATGGATCATTTTCTCGGCTGATTTTGCGGGGATGCCGCACGTGGCCGCAAAAACCATAAAATCATTTCTATTCAAATTTGATTTTTTACCGTTGAGCGTAAGAGCGAGTTGTTCGGTGTCTTCCGGTATCACAACATTTGCAGGTAACATATCATACGCCGCAGAAAGCACATACTCCTTACAACCGGGCTTCGTTTCAATCAGCGAAAAGTTCTTGAGGTGCATGTCGGAATTTCCGATCGCATACGAAAATACAATTCGGAGAAAAAGCTCCGAGAGATCCAAGCCGGGGATCATGGAGTGTTCGGTGATTATTTTCGCGCATCGCTCATAAGAGCCGCGATATTTATCTTGTGTCAGTCGACCGTCGAGCTGGCAGAAGTCTTCCATTGCGAGCATCTGCGTCTGTTTGTTTTTGTTACTTGGTAAAATCCGGTCAATCCGCTTTGTGATATACGCAAAACTGTCTTGATTTGCCGTCATTCGTACTAAGGCAAAAGGAACGATTTTGATTCCGGTTGCCTCTGCCATCTGCATGACGAGAAATTCGGCTTCGGGGAGCGCTCTGTATTCAGCTGTTTGTGGTTTGAGAATGAATCCGGTCGGGTAATCAATAAGGGTGAGTCCGGGTTCTGAGCCGGTCATTAAGTGCAGGGAAAGTTTTTTCTGAACGCCGGGCACGGTATAGCCCTTTATTGTGCTCTCCACCGCAATTTTGAGCAGTGCTTCTTCGGTGATATCGATATCCGGCAATTTACCGGTGCCGAAAAATTTCTTCACGCACAAGTCATGCCATCCGGAAGAAAGCTCCTCTTTGCCGGAAGAATCTAACAAGGGGCGGCCGCAACACAAACAGTTCATGACCTTTCCTCGCGAATACTGACACAACCAATGCAATCCTTGCAGGCAACCAGCAGGAGTGCAAAGCGATCGTTCGGGTTGATTTTCCAGTTTTGCGTGACGATATTCAGGAGCCAGCCTTCGGGAATGAGTCCGTCAAAAAACGAAAAAAGCGTCGTAGACTCATACGGTTCCGCCTTCTTTGGAAGGGTCAGGCTCACCGATGAGGTCTCCGTATTCTCAAGATACCCGGTATCATATTGAAATGAATAACCGGAATCCGTCTCCCGAAGTACTCCCGCAAAACCATTTCGCACATAGACAAAGGCTGTTCGATAGGATTCGTTCATTACTCATCCTTCCTTCCGGGAACAGCTTTCATGCCGAACATCGCAAGGGCTTGATTCACCTTATCCATACGTACGGTTTTCTTGCCTTGTTCCAATTCGCGAACAAAGCGTAGTCCTAGTCCCGAACGGATTGCAAATTCTTCCTGCGTTAATCCGGCTTCTTTTCTTTTCTGTTTGATCATTTCTGCAATTGTATCCATGGGCTGATATTACACCCGAACGGGTAGAATATCAAGGTGTTGTTTTCTATTTATACCCGATAGAGTATAATTTATCGGAAAATCACAAAATTGCACCCTTTCGGGTGCAATTTCTTGAGAACATCAGTGCTCCTTCTCGCCGCCCTTGACACCCGTCTCCGGTCGTCGTAGAATAACATTGTTCTTATATATGAACTTTGTTATTATTTTCGCACGATCGCTCGTTTTTCGAGAGCGCTCAGGAGGCAAACATGGATGAGTCGAAAGAAGTAAGTGATAAGCAAAGCCTGAAAAACCAGCGGGTTAAATCCTATTTTGTGCAAGCCGCCAAGAAAATCATTCTGGATGAGGGTGTGGAGAATGTCTCCGTAAGAAAAGTCGCCGATTTGGCCGGTTATACCTTTTCGACGATTTACAATTATTATGGCACCCTGAATGAACTGCTGCAGGATGTCAAAGCAGACATGATTCACGACCTGATACTGCACATGCAAAATGTTTTGCCCCAGAAAGTGTTCGACCTTGATGACATCAAGAAGCAGAATCGTTTGTACGTCGAATACTTCATTTCAAACCCCAATATCTTCAGTTTTTTCTATTCTTACCGCTTGCATCCGATCGAAAAAGACCGCGCGGAAGTGCCTGATTTCAGCATGCAATATCTGGAAACGTACCGCGGCTTTGTGGAGAGCGGAGTGATTAAGGAGTCAGAGGTTTCATCCCTTGCCAAAACCTTCATTTACTCGCTTCAAGGCTTGTTGGCGCTCTATTTTTCGGATAACGGAATGTCCGTTGAAATACTGTACGAAGAGCTCGATCAGGTAGCTGACTTTTTGCTTCGAAAAAGAGGTGTTTTATGAATATCGGAATCATCGTCTACTCCCGCACCGGTAATACACTTTCTGTCGGCGAGAAAATAAAGGAAGCCCTTCTTGCCAAAGGACATGCGGTTTGTCTGGAAAGAATTTCTGCCGAAAATGATAGCCCGCAAGCCAAAGGACCGATCCGGCTGACTTCGATTCCGGATCCATCCCCTTACGATGCGGTAATCTTTGGAGGCTCGGTTGCCGGCGCACAGCTTTCACCATTCATGAAAGAATATCTGACCCGCCTCCCTGCGCTCCGGGGCAAAAAAGTGGCATGTTTTGTAACCCAGCATTTCCCGCTCAAATGGATGGGCAGTACGAGGGCTGTGAAACAGATCACCCGGGCAGTAGAACAAAAGGGTGCACCCGTCATCGCTTCCGGCATTGTCCAATGGTCCTCCAAAGAACGTGAAGCGCAGATTTCCCAGGTCGCGGACAGTCTCAGCCGAATATAGGAATCGGAACGATTTACAAGGAGATAATGGATTATGAAAAAGGGAATGAAAAGATTTCTCATCGTGATTGCAATACTGGTTGCCCTGGTCGGATTGACTCTTGCGGCCGCCCTTCCCGGTCTCAAAGAAACCTCCGCTCTCGACATTGAGACGGTGGACCTGACACAAATACCGGACGGCACCTATACCGGAAGTTATGATAGTTTTCGCTGGAGTACTAAGGTCGAGGTTAAAATACTCGATCACCGGATCACTGACATTCGGTCTGTTAAAATTCAGGATGGCAGGGACGACCTTACCAATGACCTTAGAAAAATGGTGCTCGCGGAACAGACTCCGGATGTGGATGTGGATGCAGTATCTTCCGCTACCGCCAGCAGTAACGCATACCTCAAAGCAGTTGAGAATGCTTTGAAAAACGGAGTCGATGCGGGGTAAGCGGACTTAACCTTTGCTACTCAGGAAGTCCTCAGCTGTACAAAGTAGAAGCTCTTCATCTGTCAGATGAATATAGTGCCCGCTGTTTGGTGCGGATATATGCTCGCTACACCGGGACAAACTCAGAAATTTTGCCATAATGTCCTGCCAGAGTGCTTCCACTTTTCCGGCAGTTTTAGCGTCCATCCCGCCATATTGCTCGAGTTCCTTGATGTAAAAATCACTTGCGTGCGTGATGAGTCTGATCGGCAGATCCGTAAGCGCAGAGACGGAAACCGCTTCGGAAATCGCTTTCGTTTGAACACTGTCGTGAGAAAACGCATATTCGGCAAGAGCGGTCTTATATGTGTTTTTACTGCATTGGCTCCGGAGCAAATACTCTCGAGCCTCGGGCGTGAAATCGTGGTAGTAAAAAGGCGGGCTTTTCCGAAGAAGAGGCTTCACGGCAAACCCCAATCCGACGGAAGTAACGGCCTTGCCCAATTTAAGTGAAGCAGTCTTGTCAACGCCGCTTTGCTTGTACTCTTTGGGCGAAAGGGCTTCCTTGAATTCCTGATCAAAAGGAGTCGCAGGATCCAAAAGAATGATGCCGTCCACCGTTTTCGGGAACATGATGGCAAATTGTACGGCGTATAAACCGCCCTGTGAATGACCAATAAGGATAATGTTCTCATCAATATGCAAACCTTCGAGTAGCTTTTTCAGCTCCGATGAAATATTGGCGGGCGTTCTTTCAAGCGTGGAGACTGAACTTTTGCCGTATCCGGCGCGGTCATACACGAGTACTCTGCTGGTTTTGGCGAGACGATCAGCTATGTGCCACCATTCTGCGGAACAGGTGCCCAAAGCGGTGTCAATAACAAAAGTCCTCTCACCCGCTCCATATATTTGATAGGCAAGTTTTGCGCTGCCGACATCATAAAGTTTCATCATGTGATGCGCCCCCGTTTTCCTTAGCCAAATCCGGATCGGCGATAGTCTCCATCAAATCCATCAGTGCCGTTCTCTCCTTACCGGACGGAAGTCTCTGCAAGATCATCTCGAAAAACGCTTTCTCAAAGTCGATGTGCATTTTTTGGAAGACCTTTCCCTTATCCGTGAGTACAAGTGAAAACGATCTTCTGTCCCGCGGGCTGATGATCCGCCCGGCAATCCCCGTTTTTTCCAGACGATTGATGGAGCTGGTCAGCGTGCTGTTCGGAATATTCAGGCTTAAAGCGATCTCCCGGATGATGATTGAGGGATTCGTTGCAGCAATGTTGAGAACGGATATGTCCGTCGTCGTAAGGCTCTTCAGCTCTTTCGGCCATATAGGACCGGATCCCAGATTTGTCTTTATGAGTTTATGGTAAAGCTTGTCAAAGCGTGCAATTTCATCTTCTTTAACCGGAAAATCCATATTTCTCACCTCATGCAAATTATTATACGACGGTCGTAATAATAGTACAAGCATTTATTACGATCATCGTAGTAAATGGGTTTATCGACTAGAATACTGAAAAGAAGGCGCTGTCTCAAAACGAAGTCCACCTAAATGTTGGACGAAAGTCTAACATTTGGGGTGCAGTACAAAAACTCAAATTAAGGCGGTATTTCCGCGCCGACACGGTGAGCAACGATCGCCTCCTCTTCTCTTCACATAGATCCGTTTTTCGATGCGCTTAGTCAAAAAAGACTGTCTCATCCGACTTCATTACAAGTCTTTTGAGACAGCCTCTTCTTCCGGTCTCACTAAATTTCTTTCAACTAACAACCATACACGATGGGAAAAAGCTGATCCTGTGGAATTCCGTTAATTAACGCTTCAGATTGCAGTGCGTCGTATGAAATTTTCATTCGAACATTACGGCCATCAGCGAGTGTAACATAAAGGTATCCTTTTCCGGTTTTTCTGTCGATTACCGTTTTCTCGGGGAATACAACCGTCCCGGCCGGCAGGACGAAATCCTTGTATTCTGAAGAGTCGTAAACTTCTGCAGCGACGTCCTCGAGTGTATATGAGAAATCCATCCATCCGTTTGCATAGTATTCCGTATCCGAATTAATCGTATAACTAAAATCGTCATTCAGATCAATGGTTTGCATCGTTGTCCACTGATACCCCAAAAACTCGCTGTAGCCGGAGTGATAGAATTGACCGTCGAAATATCCAAAGGCTCCGTAGTTTTCAGTGTATTTCAGTATTGTAACCGGATCATAGGTATAGAAAAGAGTAGAGCTTCCTTCACAGTCCTCAAGTAGTGTTGTAATGTCTTCACAAACATAGAATGCATACTCACCGGAGCTCTTTTGAAAAAGAAGCACCGTTTCAATGTTAATCCAATAGTATTCATCGCTTGAATCCGAGATTACGGATTCGGTAATATTGCCGGTTTTACCATCCGTGAAAACGACAACCCAATCTTCCCTGTTTTCAAGGCAAAGTTTATCTACTGTGCCATCCCTGTTCCAGTCAACCTGCATGATGATTTGATCATAGATAAACGCATGATCGAGTTGTTCCCAGGCCTCCAGGATCACTTCTTCTCCGTTGCCATTCATGTTTGAATCTGAGGTACCAAAAACGGCACTCGCCGGTTTCCCGCTAAACAGGCAGTAACCACTATCACTTTCGGTGATCTCGAAAAAGACCTGTGTATCATCGATCGTAGCGTAGACCGAATTTGCATCGAAAGCAATCGGATATGAATCACTGCCAATAAAGAGAATCGTTCCCGCAGCTAACGTGATAATCTCGTCGGTGTTTGTCGTCACCTGCATGGGAATTTTGAGGTAAAAAGTATCGGTATTTTCTTTTGCCGGTGGAGGCGTCGGAATTACTATATCGGATGGCTCATTATCCGGGCCGGTAAAACACGTCTCAAAAAGGGCAATTGCTTTTGCCACAGATGGAATTGTTCCATCTGCATAATTGTTAACGGACAGAAGAAAATTCTCTTCATACGCATCGGAAAAAGCATTGGGTGCCGTGCACTCAATATCCATGGCGACATCATACATCGTGCCATAGAGTTCGGAATTATCGAAGTCTAAAACTTGCGATTTATTACTTTGCTTCAGATCATTAATGACATTGATATTGTTACTAAATCCTACAAAAGGAACCATCTCAGCCATAGACTCCTCGTCCAAAGTCAGAAAAGTCATAATGTCAGCGGCTCTCTCTTTGTCACGGCAGGTATCAGAGGCGGCAATCCAGACGCCTCCCCAGAAGAACGAAGTCGGAGGCGCGACGATGCCCCAATTACTTTCAGTCGAGTTGCCATCTTCATATATGCAGAAATTTATAAACCAAAGTGGTCCCCAATACGCCAGAACAGAACCGTCAGTCATACCACTAAACCAATCGTCAGACCACACTTCTGTTTGAAACGAGAGCGACTCATCTTGCATCGTTTTTTCAAAGGTATAAAAAGCTTCCATCTGGGGGTCCACTATAATTTCATCGTTAAGAAGCCAGCTTTGCGTCCGTGAGTTGCTGTAGGATAACCAGTAATCCGACTGACCGGATGCGATTTTCACTTCTCCGTCAGAGGCATCATTGATCTCACGCGCGGTGTCCAAAAACGAATCCCAGCTTTCGAAAAACGGTTGGACCCCTGCCGGGTCAGAAACGCCCAAATACTCCTCTGCAAGATCTTTGTTATAAACCGTGACACCCGGGCAAGCCATCCATGACAAAGCTCTAATCTTCCCTTGGCTATCCGTCATGTATTCATACGTATACGGAAACTGGCTCTCAAGCATGGAATAATCGAGCCCGAGTTCGGCAATATCCAATGCAAACCCGGACTCAATGAAACTGCGATGTTCCTCGTCTCCTTCGAGAAGAAACATATCCGGCTGTGCACCTGTGCTATTTTCCGATGCCTCAAGTTCAGCCACATATTTATTTGCATTGATCAGCTTGCAGTAATAGTTGAAATCCGGCGCTTGGGGAAGATAATAATCATCCAATAAGGTTATGATTTCATCGGTGTATGAATATATAACCAAAGAAACATCCGCTAGCGGCTCTACAATTAATGTCGCCAGAGTGCCCAGATCGGTAATTATCCAGAGGTCACTCTTCTCATCGTATTCGAGTGAAAATGCGACAACTTCACTTTTAGTCGATTCACTACTTCTCAGAAAAAGCTCCGGATCCCGATAATATAATAGTACGGAGCAATAGGCGGTTTTCGCATCATAATTTTCCTCATATTCCTGGATGGTAAAGTATAAGGAGGACAAATAGGAGGCAAGATCATCGCCGAGCACACTTTCGATATCATTTAGCGCGAAAAGTGACTGATCGGTAACAAGCTCATCTGTATATCCCTGTTCCGCAAAATCGCCGGACTGAACGGAAGCAAGAAAATTCAATACCGTATCGGAGATGCGCTCGTCAGGCTTGTCAGGTTCGCTTGTTTCCACAAATTCTTGCGTAGCATACGTTGTTGTTGTCGCCTCGGTCTCTTTTCGAATGGATTTGACCGAACACGAAGAAAGCAATACGGAAAGAACAATCAAAAGGGACAGAACCAGACGAATTTTCCTTGTAAACATAGACTGCACCTCCAATGTAAAAGAACCTGTTAAAGTAATATTACATCTCGTAATCAATGAATGCAAGTACGACTTTTTTCGAATGCATAAATTTAAAAAAAGAGGGTTCTTGCGATAGAAACCCCCTTTCTTTGACAGTCAATTTTTGCTTTGGGGCGGAGTAGAATTGTTCGACATAAACCAAATCTCTCTTCCCGGCTCTTACCGCATTCCGATAATCACAGGACCTTATCCATGACTATCCGCCCTACTCAATCACTTCGTCTTCATCTGACTTTTTGCATCACGCACCAGTGTTTTCATCATTTCTTTTTTGTCTTTTGCGCCGGCAAAAACTTTCTTCGGAATAACGTGCACGGTTTGTTTTGTAAAGTAAAGCAAATAGGCATTGGGCAGTTCCTTTATTTTCACAAGATTCTTCCAATGGACCCACTTGCTTGTTTTTTCAGGCGCCGTTTCCATGAGATAGGAGTCCTTATAAAACTGATACGATGTTTCATTCTGTTCCACGGATTTATCACTAAACATTGCTTTGGTCGCTTTGTATATCCTGACCGGATTAACCAGCAATATAAATAGACTGGGAAAAACAATAAACATGAGTGAGAGAACCATTGTCACATCAAACAGCAAAATAGAACCATTGATAATATTTACAATAAATAGCGCCCAGAGAAACAATCCGACAATGGTATTTATCATGCAATTTGTGGATAGGGTGTATTCCCATAAAAGAATGCTAAGAAAATCCCTCGCTCGCATGGAAAACCGCACGGCAAACAGTTCCTCTTCGGCGGCAGGTTTTACGATAATTTCCTCCTCAATTTCGATAGGCGGCATCGGAATGACTTGCTCCATTAAATCAGGGGCTGCTATGCCGATCGGATAATTTTTAAAGTGCAGCCTTTCTTTTGCGACTTTATTTTCAAGAAGTGTAACAAATTCGTCCAGTTGCTTCCGGTCTGCAAAACATCTCCGTGGAATAGCATGTCTTGATTCATTAGTCGTCAATATGAAATAGAAATTTTTTGTCTCATATACATCGAGGCCTGTGCTCCATGCGTAAAAATCCAGAGAATTATTTGAAAAAAAGGAAATTCCATAATCACCGGTTTCAACATAATCCGGAAGATTGTCGGTTTTTTTCTGCCAATAGCCAAAAATTGCATGCAGGGCCTTTAGCAGTCGAGTTCCCGTAAACCGGACTACAGTTATGGCAACCATGGCCATAATAGCTACGGCAAACAAAATGTCTACAGAATTCAAGATCACAACCAAAAGTGCTACCAGAATTGATAATATGAGAACGACAATGAGCAGCAATCCCTGTTTTCTAAAATCCCAAAAAGAATTCGCAAAGCAAATTCGTCGAACTTCTTTTTTGGAAAGCTTCATGTAAATGGTCATAAATATTTCTCCTTGCATGGACGATTGGAGAATTTACTCAAGAAAATAGCACTGCTATTTTTCAGAAAAGCAAAGAATCTATGTCTCTAGCGGAATACAAAATACGGCGAACTTCCATTGTCTTCCCTTTAACAACATAGAATATTGAAAAACTCTTACCGACGTTAATCCGATAATATGTATCCGATCGACTTTTTGCGGACTCAAATTTCTGATAAGACTCAGGCGCCATGCTTCTTTCGAGAATTGCATCACGAATCCGGTTCATAACATGCATAGCGCTGGAAGGATTTTGAAGTTGGTGACTTATGTATAGTACTATGTCTGTTAGATCCTATTCAGCTATTGGCAGAAAAACCAAATTGTACTTATGCTCCAGCACGAGTGTTTCTCCTCACACGATCGAAAACCTCATCCGCCGAATAGCGAGTGTGTGTCTCCGCAGCTTGCCGGTCAGCTTCATCCAACTTCGTTTCCACATTCTCAGAAGTATATGCAAAGGCCCTTTCCGATAGAATATTCTGAACATGTTCCGCATTATCAATATAGTAACGACCATTCTCCTCCGAAATAAGAAGGTGATCGCCTTCTTTCAAATCAAGCTTACGCCTCACGTCAATTGGCAGTGTAACCTGACCTTTCGTCGATATTTTGGCAATATTCATCTTATATACCCTCCCAACATTCACGGAATACCACTTTTTCTTTACATTAATATTATATGGTGTTCGCCCTTTTAATTCAACAATTGATTATCCGTTTTGTATGTTTCTCGACTGTTATGTTTTGCTTCCGAACTGCGTTGCATCTATTCTGTAAACCACTTTATCTAGCAACCTTGCTCAAGGCACTTATACCGCATCCCCGATCTCAATGATATGACCGTCCGGATCATAAACTCGAAAAACACTCTCGCCCCATGGGAATTGTCGAATCCCGTGAATGAACTTGACCCCGGCGAATTCGAGCTTCTCTTGCATCGCGACCAAATCATCGGTCGTTAGGTAGAGATCAAGATTGTCCCGCCCCATCTTCTCTCCCTCGTAGCGCTTATCAATGTATCCATAAAAAATTGCAGCGTCATGGATAGAGAAATTTCCCTCGAAAAGCACAAAGCTACCCGAATCCTGCACAATGTTGATTCCGATGACATCTTTGTAAAACGCCTTTGAAATCTCGACATCCTGTACCAGGGCAATGGAATTTCTGAATCGAGTTGTCATAAAAACCTCCGCAGCTCTACTGCTCTTCATAATATTCAAAAGCATCAATAAGATCGAGATAAACCCCGTCAAATCCCGCATTCAAGATCATTTGAGCATACGATTGATCGTTGCCGCAGATGATGTGCTGCCAATCCGGATCCCAGTAATTAACTTCAAAATTGCCTTCCCAATCCGGGTTCTCTTGACCCAGCCAAGTCGGAGGGTTCTTCGCCCATTCGTCTTGCCAATAATAGCGATAATTCTCCGCCTCGCCGATGCTCATGTAACAAACCACAAGCCTTGCGGCACCATTTTCCTTGACCCGGAGCCGGTCGATGTCTACTGCTGTCAGAGGCGATTCGTCGAAAAATAAGTCCACAATGACCAAATCATAATTGGTACTACTGATCGCATCCAGGAAGTCGTTTTTCGAGGAGTAAAGCTCCGGGTTAATGATGTACAGGTAATTTTTTGCATCGGATAATTGCAACACGTCATCGGCGTTGTCGCTCATAATGGGCTGCGGCAACGCTGGTATGCTGTTCAAGTTACGCTCGTCCGCTGCAAAAGAAATGAACCCATAATCCCGGTTGGTATCATAGGAATCCTGCACGTTATCCGCCGAAGAGCAATAATCAATGACCAGAACACTCTTACCATATTCCAGGTAAATATTCATGGATGACAGCATAAATTCTCGATCATCCACTGGTGTCGCCGTATCGTCCTCATAATACCCATACAGAAAATCTTCCCGGCCGATGCCATCCACGGCATCCATGTATTCTTGAATAACAATACCATCCTGAATCGCCAGGTCTTCGCCGTTTTGGGGAATAATGGCAAACCCCGGATCCTGATGCTTCATATATGCACTGATTCCCTGAACAAATTGTCTCATCTCGTATCGGTAATCTATACCCTCTGTTGGTGCTGTCGAGGATTCTGTGACTGAACTAACAGTCGGTTCATTGGAAGTACTTTCGGATGTTTCTGACGGAGACGTCGAAGGTACTTTACTCGAAAAATTGGTCGGTTCATCAGAAAAATTACCGGATATATCTGATGAATCCGTTGAGGTTTTCGAACGCGAAGCAGTTGCTTTTTCATTGGAATTACACCCCGAAAGGAGGGTTATCATAGAAATGAAACAGATCATACCTGCTACTAATTTTTTATGCATTCTGGTTCCTCTTAACTATCAAATCTGAATAATATACTGTCCGTTTTTTGTCGTCAATCCGAATCCTCACGTTTCTATATGCCCAATTTTTAGTCCTCGCCGCTTAATCAAACTATTGGCATACTTCCGGGTTTCATCGTACGAATCGTATTGACACTCAACAAGAACATGATCCGGTAAGACGCCGTTTTTGCCCATTGCTTCAACAATCCTTGACCGGCAGTATGTACACTCACCGTTTCGATAGGCATGCAGAAGTACATCCCCGCAGGAAGCTGATCGATGCGCTAAATAGATCTCTCTCAAGTCCATTTGCACAGAGTGTGGCACACGTGAAGATTTCATAACCATTTTCCGAATCAAAGGGTCATCTGTCTTTTTCCAGTTCATTCTGAGAAGAGCGAGTCCGGATTCTGTGTCACCGGATTTCAGCATTTCCATGGCCAGATCATGTATTGGGTTATCTCTAAAACGCTCTAATGCGTCTATCGCCACTTTGCGAAGTTCAAGATGATCGGAGTGTGCCAAATCAATGAGAAACGTACGATTTAGTGGATAATCAACCGCTCGAAAAACCCGAAGCAATTGTGTTTTAACATCAACATTATCCTCAGCCTCTATATGTTTTGCCAAATCAACGAGTTCTTCTTTACTTGCCGTCCGCGCAAATCGTCTGGAATATCCGATGATTCCATAGGGTCTTTGATTTGTTGGATTTTTTTGAATTTCCTCCAGTAAAAACTCCCGTGTGACCGGTCGGAGGGTTGATGGAAGTTCTTTATTCGTTTCTTCCACTTTTTGATACGCCGTAACATATAGTCGCACATATTCGGATTGCGTTCGCACCTCGTCAAAATACTTCCAAACCTTGATCTTTGTAAATTGGTTTTCTGCCCTATCCTGGAACCAATCAAAATATGGAAATGTGTCATCCTTACGAGCCTGAATAATCGCACCGGCATCATTAACACATTGCTTGAATGCCTTCCATTTTCCTATGCTGATGAAGTGAATCATAAGTGTTTCAAATTGTTCCCGTTCACAATAACGATATGGAAAAGTCTTCTGTTTCATAAGTCTATTTTTAAGTTGATCATACTTTTCCCGCAAAATACTCATTGCATTTGATGAGCCGTCCCATACATAAGAAAGCAAGATGTCAGTCAGCTGTTCCATCAAATGATGGGGTAATCGTTTCCGATATACTTCTGCGAGTGACATAAGGAGTTCATCTTCACACCCCAGTATAGTTATCGCAGAATATAGGTAATGGCCCTTTGTTCCCTCAATTTGAGTGTCATATCCGATATCTTTCAAGCAACTGCGAAACACCATAGCTTTATATTTCTGTCGATTCTCATTTTGCCTCAGCTCAACAATTGCACTACCGATTCCGCGCCGAAATTGAAATAAGAAATCTTTATCCGTCATTGCTTTATCTCCGTATTGATTGTCATGCATTCATTGAGCGATCCTATCAAAGTAATCAATGAAATTTTTTGGATCACGTCAGAGTTATCATTGGCTGAAATAAATATCTATTGGTGTCTCCGTTCCCGCCTCATCTAAGAAATGAAAATCATTATGTTGGAGACTAAATAAAACACTCGAAAAGAAATTTGGAGTTCCAGTTTACTGGTTTGGATACACGGTTTGATCCAATTATACTATCGAATGCAATAACTTCGTAAAAATGGATACTTATTGTATTCTGATACAATAAGTATTGCCAGAGGCGCTACATCTCCGACACCAAATTTCCCTCCCACTCACTAACCAACAACGCATACTCATAGGTGTCCAGCCAAATCGGCTGATCGTTTTCATCTTTCTTAAAATATACAGTTTGCAATTTGTGGCCTTCCCGACGCATATTCAATCGCTCAAGCAGTTTCCATGAAGACTCGTTTTTCGGGCTGCACATCGCAATGATTCTTCTTGCCCCAAGCTCTGTAAAAGCATAACCTATCATTGCTTTTGCGCTCTCGGTAGCATAACCATTCTTATGGTACTGCTCATTAAAAACATAGCCCAATTCCCATGTATCAAAGTCTTGTTTCGCGAAGTAGATATTGCCGATGACTTTGTTGTTGTTTTTCAAGCAGACAGCCCAGAAAGACTCATTGTTTGACCGGTTAATCGCTTCTTCTTTACACTGCTCTTCCGTAAGTACATCGTAGGGTTCATAGAATACAACGTTCTTGTTTGACAGATACTCATAAAGGTCCTGCCAGTCATCACGCGTAAATCTTCTGATCACGAGTCGTTCTGTTGTGATAACACTCATGGCTTTAGGCTCCGATCATCTTTTGTGAACTCATGATAACGAATCGCCGGGTTTTTGCTCATTGAGTGCAGCGGACACAAGTGACTTCTTTTTGCTCTCAAGATACCGGTTATAGAATCGGATCTTGTTAAACCAGTGTCTTGTTAATAAAAACGTCGTCGTCTCACTTATGACAATAATGATCAACCACTTGAAATCCAGCGACCAGATATTCCTGGTGATTCCTGTCACCACATAGATCAGAATCGAAAGCGATAAACAGATTCCCATATTGATTGCCGTCACCGCTGTCTTTGTCGCCTTCACGGAAAGTGTCACCATGAAAACGATGAACATGCAGATCGTGCCGACAAGACCGCTTAAAATCGACATGTCCATGAGCGACGCAAAGTTGAAATTCGACCACTCCCCGGACACAATCGCCCACAAGGACTGCATCAAAAAACCGACCGCGCCGCATATGAGAAGATTGATAAGGAGCATCTTTAACCGATACATGTTTCCTCCTACAGTCCGAGAAAGTTTTTGAAGGACGTCGAGTAATTCTTCGACACCTCGACTTCTTTTTTTGTATTAACAAACCGAAGTACCAACCTGCGACCGAACCACGGGACTATTTGACTGACGTTTTCGATGTTTACGATGTAAGACCGGCTGACGCGGATGAACCGGTCCTCGGGAAGCGTGGTCTCGAGCTCGTATAGTTTCTCTTTGACCTTATATTCCCCGTAAGGCGTAATGCAAACCGTCACATTTCCGCGCGCTTCAAAAAAGCATATCCGTGAATGCGGAATGATCTCCATCGTCTCATTTTCGGCTCTTCCGATAACGGATTTCTGCATGCTGTCGGTGGCTGCTTCCTGAAGCGGTCCGATCAGTTCGAATAGTCGATTGACCTGACTCCACTCGAAAACAATCGCTGTCTTCCCGTCCGGAATAGTCAAACCTTTCTCGACGGCGACATAGGGTGACGACGGGTTCAGGAGCACCTTGCGCACGGCAAGTAGTTCCGTCAAAACCCCGCGAATTTCATCCCTTACGACGACGTCGATTCCGTCGGTTAAAATTCCCATTCACGTCCCGTCGCCGCGTACCGGCATTCCTTCCCCAACAGCATACAAATAGTATAGCGCATGGAACATCATTTTTCTCATGACAAGCAAATCTGTCCGTCCTTCAGACGAATGATATCGGTTCCGTAGGTTGCCGATTCGGCGGAGTGCGTCACCATGACGATGGTTTTTTTCTCTTGTTGATTGATCTTACGTAGGAGTTCCATGATTTCCGTCCCTGTCTTGCTGTCAAGATTGCCGATCGGCTCGTCTGCCAGAATAATGTCCGGGTCATTGATGAGTGCGCGAGCGATGGCCGTGCGTTGTTGCTCACCGCCGGATAATTGACGTGGTGTGTTTTTTCGGCGATGGGAAAGACCAACCAGTGCGAGAATACTATTAAGCCTCTCCATATAATCACTCGCCTTTTTTCCGTCCATTAAGATCGGTAACATGATGTTCTCTTCCACATTCATATTTGGCACAAGATTATAGAATTGGAACACAAAGCCGAGGTTCTGCCTTCTGATTCTGCTTTCTTCTTTGTCGTTTACGACCGACAAATCCTGGCCGTGCAGGATAACTTTTCCCGAGGTGACTTTGTCCAAGCCGCCCATTAGATAAAGTAGTGTGCTTTTCCCGGATCCGGAGGCCCCCATGATGGAAAGGAAGTCCCCCTTCATGACGCGCAGGCTGATGTTGTCGAGAATCGTAACCGAGTCATCTCCGATCGGGTAGGATTTGGAACCATTTTGGACTTCAATTTCGCATAGGTTCATATGAATCTCCTTCTTGCCATTCGCGGCGCTTTGTTATGTATGAATGTAATTCTTTATTCGTATTTGATGCTTTCAACCAGATTCTGTCGTGCGGCTTTGGCTGCGGGGATCAGCGCCGACAGGATCAGAAGAAGCAGTGCCGATATGGCAAAGATGCCATATATGCTAGCCGAATAGTGGATTTTGATTGGACCGACAATCGTGCTGATGATGTTCGGTACGATGGAAAGTAACAGTGTTGCACCGAGAGACCCGGCGGTTATTGCAATGAGTCCGGTCAACGCCGATTCGATGGCGAGGATTCTTGAAATCTTGGATTGGTCAGCGCCGATGGAGCGGTAAATCGCAAACGTCTTTTTGCGCTCCAAAAACGACAGAACCAGATTATTGACAATTCCGACAACGCTTATAAGGAGCGCGACTTGCGTGAAGGTTTTGAGTACCGTGAAGACGGCTACGATTCCGTCACTGCTTCGCTGCTCTATTTCGTCATGTGTCGCCGAGTAGCGAATATCGGTGAGAAATTGATTCTTAAGACTGTCCTGTACCTTTGCCGGGTCTTTATCCGTGTGAAGGTAAACGGTTGAGTAGCCTACTGGGTTGGCGTCTTTTTTCATGTTCTCGGCAGAAATCAAGGCCAGGGTACCGGAGTCCCATAGCGTGTCGAAAATTCCGCAGACCGTGTATGTGGCATCGGTGTTATTCAGCGTAAGCGTGAGCGTGTCTCCTTGCTTCGCTCCGATCAGATCCGCCATTCTCGAGGCAAGAATGATACCGCGCTCGTCGTCCATTTTCCGGATAGCCTCGTCCTTATCCGTGCGAAAAGAGAACTCCCAAAATTCAAAATAATTCTCGCTTTGTATGCCATACAAATAAGGAATTGCCAAAGATGCATCGGCAACAGGAATCTGATCCAGTTGGTAGACCGGACTTACCTGCGATACGCCGGACTGCTGTTCAAGTTTTGTAACATCTTTATCTTCTGCATTGTTGTAAACGATGTACAGATCAAACTTCGCAGTTTCAGAGAACATCCGGTCCAGTTCCAGGCTCAGTGATCCACTGAGTGTATAGATAAAGATCAGGCTGGCAAGACTGATGCCCGTGAGCACGGTGTTATTGATAAGACTTCGATTACCGCGAATATTGCCGGCCGCAATCGCTAACGTATTTGCCTTTGTGGCAATCCCGATTCGAGAGATCAAGTCCCCTGCTAATCTGCATATCGACGGGATCAGAAGAACGATGCCGACAAGCCCCGCCGTCATGCAGATCGAGTTTCCGGCAATCGCGGGAATCATGCTTTTCGGAAGAAAAGGCGGCACAACCAAAGTGGCAACAATGAGTCCCATACCGACCCATATGCTGATCCAGCCGCTTTCTTTTTTCGCAAGATCGGCTCCAAGCAGAACCTCTTTAAGCGGACGCCGCGAACTGGAGATGATCGGAGCCGCCGAGCTTACCGCAGAAAGGATGACCGCAAAGGCAAAGGTAGCCATGACATATACCGGGTTGATTTTGAGCGATGCGGCGACATCGGTAATCCAGGAAGGGGCGTTCATAGAAAGGATTTTAACCGATGCCGGATATCCCAGAAGGATTCCCGCGATTCCGCCGATCGCTCCGATGCTCACGCTTTCGGCGAAGAAAATTGAGGACATTCGCTTCTTGGTCGCACCGACGCTTCGAAACGTCCCGATCACAGGCAATCGCTCCGTCGTAATGACACGATAGGAGGTGTAAATGATAAATGCACTGACCAGAACCGCGAAGATCGAGACGATGATGAAAGACACCGACGAGTCCCCTGATTGGGAACTGACACGCGATGGACCTATGGAATCCTCGACAACACATGTCGGGTAAAGCGGCGCGAGCTTTTCGATGAGTTCTTCCTTTTTCACGTCTTCTTTTAATCCGAGATAAACGGTATTCGGGATGCCCCCCGTCTCGAAAATCTCATCCAGCCGATCTTTGTTCATGATCATAACAGCGACATGCGATTCGTTAATAAAGATTCCTTTGGATTTGCAGATCGCCGCAATTTTATATGTTCCGGGATGCGCATGAACATTGAGGTCAATCGAATCGCCGACCTTAACCCCCAGTCGCTCCGCCGTCAGACTACTAATGATGACTTCATTCTCCGCAAGATTCGTGGGTGCATCGCCGGTGAAAGAGAGATCAGTAAACTTAGCGAGCGTTTCAATATCGGCGCCCCAAGTGGCGAAGTACTCCTCTTTTTCCACCGAAGGCGCATAAAGGACATGACATTTCATCACTTGAAGTACGTAGTCAAACGAATTTTCAAAGCCCGCTAGGGGCGTCGTATCGATCGCAAGCGGGACATCCGGTTCATCCGCCGGTTCGATGACGATGTCCGAATTTCCGACTTCACTCTTGGCGATCTCCCTGTTCAGTGTCTGCATAGTCTCTGTGACCGACAGCGAAGTAAAAACAAGTGTCGCCGCCACAGTGATCGACAAGAACAGAAGAAATGACTGAAACTTTTTTTCGAGAATACTTTTGATCAGGTATCGTAGAATAACCATAAATTGCACTCCTTATCTGAAGAGGGTTACTGGCACCAGAATAAAGGCAAACAAAAAAGCCGTCCCTGCGAGTTACGCAGAAGGCACGGCTTGGATGGTGAGAAGGACATTTCCGCAGGTGAAATTAGGTTCAAAAACGCTCTTCCCGTTTCATCTTCCGATTTGCAACACAGCTGTTCGAGAACCGAAAGATCGACTTCCTTCTACGACACTTCACTCACAAAAGTCCCGACCCGATTTTGAATGATCGCGGCCACTTCTTCGGCTGTTTTAGCCCCTTCATAATAAGCTTGTGCTTCTTCGCTCACGATGTTCATAATCTCTGCGTCCTGCCCGGAGAGTGCGGATATTGAGTCTACAAGCGCAAGAAACTGGTCCACATCTTCCTGGGTCACTTCCGTCATCATATAAAAGTAGGCCAAATCGCTAATCGGTCGATTCAGAATCTGATATGCTTTTTCTTCCAACACGCCCTGATGAATCGGAGCACCGCCGAACATAAAATTCTCCTTCTGACTTTTTTCACTTATGCAGAAGCTGATAAATGACCAAGCGGCCTCCGGATTGTCGCAATCTGCACTGATGGATATTGCGTTATTAATGCTGCATACCATGCCTGACTGGTTAGACGATGGGAAGCCGACATAAGTGACCGGCTCCTGGAAGACATATTTATCGTTTGCCATGCTCGTCACGTTAGAAACATATTCGAAGTCAACAGCAATCATCCCCTGCGCCATCAACTCCATTGTATCTATATAACCTTCCGTCTCATCTTCGCCATCTGCAGGATCATCATATTTTATGATGATCTCTTCTCCACCATACGTTTTAACAAACTCCAAAAGCTCGCAAAATTCCGGGCTGTCAAAGTTTGCCAAGCTCTGATTATAGTCAACATACGATGTCATCGAAGAGGAGAGGCAGTATTGCATCAGATACTCCTTACTTTGGTTCGGAAACACTACTGCACCTTCCGGTAAACTACCTGCGAATTCGTTGAATTCATCCATTGTCCAATTGCTTCGATCACCAACGAGTCGGGTTGGACCAACCAGTCCTTGCATTGAAAAAGACATTGGAAACCGGTAAAGTTTGCCATCCACCTCCAGAAGCGACAGAACACTCTGTACATAGTCTTCCCCGTGAAAAGCCTCATCCTCTGCAGACATTTCATATAAATCAAGCAATAAACCTTGTGTCTCGAAGCGCTCGATCGGGAAATAGCTATTATCCGAACGTGAACACAACATATCCGGCGCCTCACCATTAAGGATATCAAGATTTAGCTGTTCGGCCGCCTGTGAGTATAGCAGTTGATAATACTCTTCTCCCTCAAATTCGGAGGTGTCGATGCCGTCAAGATAATCTCTCATCTCAATACGATACTCGGTGTTTTGGAAGTTGAACTGATTCACTGCAGAACAAAGGTCGTCATTTCTGGAAATATTGAATCCTCCGAGAATGAGAACCTCTTTATTCAGGTTCGGATTAATCTCCTCTTTATTAAGAACGACCATTTCGATGGATCCGTAAGAGCCGCTCGAAATGGTCGCACGGTCCGACAAATGACCAACGCCGATAATTTTCACGTCTGATATTGGAATCCACTGATCAATTTGGTAATGGGTGATGTCCAAATCCATGTCGTTCCAGGACAGGATTTTTCGGGTCTGCAAGGTAGTCATGTCAAATTTATAGAAACCATCCGCCTTGTCAAAAAAGATGCCCTGTTTCAGGAAGAGTGGATTAGCATCTCTGCCGGCATTAAAAACGATCGGCTCCCCAAGAGTATCGGACTCAAAATCAATCGGGTATATTTCTTTAGTCGTTGATAAATAGATGGTGTTGTTCAGTTCGCATAAAGCCCCGCCATTTATGTCGTCGTCCGGTACTAATTGGAGAAAGTCAATCACCTTTCCTTCGGAATCACAACCCGTAATCTGGGTTGTCCGGCCATCCGAAGAAATGGTATATGTATTTCCCTCACTGTCATATATATTGTTGCTACCAAACTGGAAGATCGCATCATGTTTTGCCTCAATGATCTGTCCATTCTTATCGACAATCACTTCCTGTGTCGAGCCGAAGTCGCTTCCACCTGTGTAAATATGAATTTTGTTTTCATAATCACCTTGAGCATCATAAAAAATGTCGCCCGCATCAACATATTCCGACAAATCGAGTTCACTGATGAGGTTGCCGTCAAAATCAAAAATAGACAACTGATACTCATATTCCGGCTCCTGATCCGAACCAGCATTATCTTTATAAACAGGTATCTCCAGAAAAATGCCAATACAGTCACCCATTTCAATAACAGATGAGTTTGGCCACAGACCATCTTCTGACGAAGTATAAACGCTGACAGCCGTGCCCGAAAAATAAGGATTCTCGTCCACTACATCGGTCACTGTTTCCCCGGATGAGGAACCGGAAGCCACACTCGAAGCCGTGCTCTCCTCGCCGTATGGGTCCCACATGTTTTTACCCTTCTTGCAAGCAGAAAACGAGAAGAGAATTGCTAGGATTAGGAGAATGGCGAGTAAGCGTTTTTCAGAATTCCTCATAAACACCTCTTTTGCAATCAGAAAATCAAACCCCTTCTACGACACTTCACTCACAAAAATGCTGACCCGGTTCTGAATGATCGCGGCCACGTCTTCGGCTGTTTTTGCCCCTTGATAATACGCCTGGGCTTCTTCGTTCACGATGTTCATAATCTCTGCGTCCTGCCCTGATAGCACAGATATGGAGTCTACAAGCGCGAGATATAGATCCACATCTTCTTGGGTCACTTCCGCCATCATATACCATGATGCGGCATCAGTATTCGGTGAATTCAGAATTTTATATGTCTTTTCTTCCAACACGCCCCGATGAATCGGCGCGTCACCAAACATAAAATTCTCCGATTGACTCTCTTCGCTTATGCATAAACTGATAAATGACCAGGCCGCTTCCGGATTGTCGCAATCTGAACTGATAGACAATGTATTGCTGACGCTGCATACCATGCCCGACTGGCTACTAGATGGATAGCCGAGAAAAGTGACCGGCTCTTGAAAGTTAAATCTATTGTTTGCCATATCCGCCACGGTATAAATGTTTCCGATGTCTACTGCAAGCATTCCTTGCGCCATCAACTCCCATGAATCTATCCAACCTTCCGGGTTTTCAATGTCACCGACATCGAGATTATCCCAATTAAGCTCTTCTCCTCCATATGTATTAACAAACTCCAAAAGCTGACAAAATTCCGGGCTGTCGAAGTTAGTCAACCCCTGATTATAGTCAACGTACGTTGCCATCGAGGAGGAGAGGCAGTTTTGCATGAGATACTTTTTGCTTTGGTTCGGGAACACTATCGCTCCAGTGGGCAATCCGCTTGCAAATTCGTTGAATTCTTCTATTGTCCAATTGCTTCTATCGCCAATTAGTCGTGTCGGACCGATTAATCCCTGCATTGAAAAGGACATTGGAAAACGGTAAAGCTTGCCATCCACCTCCAGAAGCGACAGAATACTCTGAACATAGTCTTCTTTGTGAAAAGTCTCATCTCCTGCAGACAATTCATATAAATCAAGCAATAATCCCTGTGTCTCGAAGTGCTCGGTCGGGAACCCGCCACTTTCCGAACTTGAACACAACAACAAATCCGGTGCATTGCCGTTAAGGATATCCAGGGTCAGCTGTTCTGCGGCCTGTGAATATTCCAATCTATAATACTCAGCCGGATCTACATCCGATTGGACGATGCTACCATCAAGGCTGTCGTGGTAATCTCTGATCTCGACACGATACTCCGTGTTTTGGAAGTTAAATTTATTAATCGTTGCAAGAAGGTCAGTATCTGCAGAAATATTGAATCCTCCGAGAATGAGAACCTCTTTATTCAGGTTCGGGTTAGTCTCCTGTTTTTTAAGAACGACCATTTCAATGGATCCGTAAGAGCCGCTGGAAAGGGTTGCACGTTGAGACATTTCACCTATGCCGATAATGATCTCGTCCGATACAGGAATCCAAGTACTTATACTGTATTCAGTAATATCTAAATCCATGTCGTTATAGGACAGGATTTTTCGAGTCTCTTGCGTCGTCATGTCAAATTTGTAGAGGCCATCCGCTTTTTCAAAAAAGATGCCCTGTTCCATGAGTAGAGGCCAAGCATGTCTGTCGGCGTTTACAACAATCGGCTCACCAATTGTTTCTGCTTCAAAATCGATCGGATATAGTTCACTATAATTAGTTAAATAGATGACGTTGCCCAGCTCGTAAAAAACCCCCGGATATCCGGATTCATTGACAAAATCCACTCCGAAAAAGGAAATCATTTGACCGTCGGGATCATAAACCGTTATTTGCGGATTTTCCGGATCCGAAGAAAGAGTATATGTGTTTCCTTCCATATCATAAAAACTACCGCCAAAGGTATCTTCCTGTTCAACATCATGTTTTGATTCTATGACCTGCCCGTTTTTATCGACAACTACTTCCTGAACCGAGCTTGAGTCTTTTCCAGACAAAAAAATACGAATATTGTTATCTTGATCACCTTCAGCATAAGAAAAAATGTCACCCTCATCCACACATTCCGACAAATCGAGTTCACTGATCAGGTTGCCGTCAAAATCAAAGATCTTCAACTGATACTCATATTCCGGCTCCTGACTCGGCTCGCTATTTTCTTTATAGACAGGTATCTCAAACAAAAATCCGATACAGTCATCCATTTCGATAACAGAGGGATGGAGCCATAGACAATCCTCCGAAAAAGGAAAAATGGTGACTGCCTTGCCCGAGAAATACGGATGCTCGTCTACCGTTTCGGTCACTGTTTCCCCGGGGACAGATCCGGATGGCGAAGCGGAAACAGAAGCACTGCTCTCCTCCCCGTATGGGTCCCACATATTTTTCCCTTTTTGGCAGGCAGAAAATGAAAACAGCATTCCGAGGATCAGAAGAATGGAGAGAAAGCGTTTAACAGAATTTCTCATAAACACCTCGTTTATCATCAGCAGCCAAAAAACTTTACGACACTTCACTCACAAAAGTCCCGACACGATTTTGAATGATCGCGGCAACCTCTTCGGCCGTTTTAGCCCCTTGATAATACGCCTGAGCTTCTTCGTTGACGATATCCGTAATTTCCGTGTCCTGCCCGTAGAGCGCGGATATAGAGTCCAAAAGTGCATAATAAGCGTCCACATCAGCCTGCGTCACTTCCGTCATCATACTCCATGACGCTGCATCGGTCATCGGCTGGTTCAGAATCTCCGTTGTTTTTTCTTCCAGAACGCCCTGGTGAATCGGTGTGCCGCCAAACAAAAAGTTCTTCATTTGATTCTCTTCACTCATGCAAAAACGGATGAACGACCACGCCGCCTCCGGATTTTCGCAATCGGCACAGATCGATAATGCGTTACTGACGCTGCATACCATGCCCGAACGATTGGACGACGGATAACCGAGCAAAGTGACCGGCTCCCGGAACATAAACTGATTGTTTGCCATGTCCGCAACGTTAGACATGCCTCCGACGTCCACACCAAGCTTTCCTTGTTCGATCAACTCATTTTCATTGATATAGCCTTCCGGATCATTTATTCCGTTTATATCGGCGGTGTCCCAATCAATTTCCTCACAGCCATATGTTTTAACAAACTCGAGAAGCTGACAAAATTCCGGGGTGTCGAAACTGACCGTTCCCTCATGATAATCCACATAGGAGGACATCGAGGAAGAGAGACAGTATTCCATGAGATACTTCTTTTCGATATTCGGGAACACTACGGTTCCTTCCGGTAATCCGCTTACAAATTCGTTGAATTCTTCCACGGTCCAGTCACTTCGGTTCCCGATCAGTCGGGTCGGTCCGATTAATCCGCCCATAGAAAAGGACATCGGAAAACGATAAAGCTTGCCGTCCACTTCCAAGAGAGACAGAACACTCTGTACGTAGTCTTCTTTGTTAAAAGTTTCGTCTCCCGCAGCGAGCTCATACAAATCCAGCAATAATCCTTGTGTCTCAAATCGCTCAATCGGGAAATAGCTGTTTTCCGAACTTGAGCACAACATATCCGGGGCATCACCGCTCAGGATATCCAGATTCAGTTGTTCGGCTGCCTGTGAGTAAAGCAGTTGATAGTAATCCTCTCCCTCAAATTCGGAGGTATCAATACCTTCAACATAATCTCTGATCTCGATTCGATACTCCGTGCTTTGGAAGTTAAACTGGTTCACCGCAGCAAGAAGATCGCCACCCCAGCCAATATTAAAACCTCCGATCGTGAGAACTTCTTTGTTGAGGTTGGGGTTTATGTCCTCTTTGTTGAGAATGACCATCTCGACGGCGCCGTAAGAGCCGCTGGAAAGAGCCACACGTTCCGACATCAGTCCGATACCGATAATCTTTTCATCCGACACCGGAATCCACTTCTCAATGCTGTGTTCGGTAATATCGATGTTCATGTCGCTCCAGGACATGATTTTTTGAGTCTCTTGTGTGGTCATATCGAACTTGTATAATCCGTCTGATTGATCAAAATAAATGCCCTGTTCCAGAAATAGCGGTTGAGAATTTCTGCCGACATCTAAAAGAATCGGTTCGCCGATGGTTTCATTTTCAAAATCAATCGCGCAAAGTGATTCATACGACGATATATAGATCGTGTTATCAAGCTCATATAAGCTCCCCGAATATCCGTATTCGTTTTCATAATCGACTTCGAAAAAGGAAGTCATTGCTCCCTCGGGATCATAAACCGTAATCTGGGGGCCATTGGCACCGGAAGAAATGGTATACGTATTGCCCTGATCGTCACTTATACTTTCGTTGTTATATTCCCAGACTGCATCATGCCTGGGCTCAATGATCTGACCGGTACTGTCAACAACGATTTCCTTGGTCGATCCAAGGCCGTTTTCTGTCACAAAAAAATGAATATTACCTTCCGGATCACCTATCAAACCCATATAATAATCTCCTGCTTCAAAGAGATCCGACAAATCAATCTCGCCGAGCAGGTTGCCGTCATAATCCAAAACGAACAGCAGGTTCGTTTCTTCTTCCGAATAACTGTTAAGAAAAACGCCGATATTGTCGCCCAGTTCAATGACAGAGGATGAAAGCCACGGCACTTCCTCCGAGAATTCATACACACTCACTGCCTTACCCGAAAAATAGGGATGTTCGTCCACGACTTCGGCCACTGTTTCCCCGGGGACAGAACCGGAAGGCGCACTGGAAGCGGTGCTTTCATCCACGTATGGGTCCCACATGTTTTTTCCTTTTTGACAAGCCGAAAATGAAAGAAGCATTCCTAGGATCAGAAGAATGGCGAGCACGCGTTTTACAGAATTTCTCATAAGCACCTCTTTACCCCAATAATAAAGTAAGAGAAACTTCATAAGTGAAGTTTCTCTTATGATTTTATCACTGCTCAAGCAGGCACATGTTTCTAAAATGGGTGAAAACTGGGGTAAAGGTAGAAATGTTTTATAGGAGGAAATCGCGGCCGTTTGAAAGACTTAGGACAAACGGCCGCGATTGAAGTATGCTTATTTTTGCCCGTAATAGGCGTTTTCTCCGTGTTTCCGGAGAAAATGTTTATCGAGAAGTGTCTGCTGCATTTCTCCCTGCTCGGGATTCAGAGTCATGGCATGCCACGTCATAAAGGCAACTTCTTCCAGCACTACTGCATTGTGCGTCGCCTCCATCGCGTCTTTTCCCCAGGTAAACGGACCATGGCTATAGACCAGCACGCCGGGAATCGTCATGGGGTCGATATTTCGAAAAGCCTCGAGGATGACTTTGCCGGTTTCCTTCTCATACTCGCCCTCGATCTCGCTGTCGGTCATGCGGCGGGTGCA
>Ga0209373_10001346_pt1 | contig 29545 bp, 43 predicted proteins | sample Higcelweek5metaG_FD_187173 | JGI IMG/M metagenome (GOLD analysis project Ga0209373, IMG submission 187173) | Freshwater pond sediment microbial communities from the University of Edinburgh, under environmental carbon perturbations - High... | ecosystem: Environmental > Aquatic > Freshwater >... | reverse complement strand
GCCTGCTCAAAAATTTTTTATATACTGGGATGGGTTACATTTAGAACACACACTGAAAATTTGACTTTTCAATTCAGAATATTTGAAAACACTAAAAGGTAGGTGAGATTATGGTAAATTCCGAATTATCAATTGAGATAGAGCGTCTAAAAGGGGAGTTTAAGAGTGCTGATGAAAACAAAATAAAAGCCCTTGATGCACTTATCGAACAGGCTGCTTATGAGCGAATCTATTTAAAAACACTAAACGAACAAGCCATAGTCTCTGGCCTTGTTGATTTTAACCCAAATAATAACAAATTACAAAAAACACTTCCTGTTTCCGCAGAAATAGCAAAGCATTCTGCAACATTAACAAATATTACAGATAAGCTTATGAAATACTTGTCTTCTGGCCAGGAGGATGAAGATGAAGGACTCTCAGATTATGAATAGTTATCTTGTCGAGTATTACGAAAAATGCAAAACAGGAGAAATCATTGTTGGCAAGGAGATATTAATAGGGCTAGAGTTGCTCATGGAAGATATGGAAGACCCGCAATATAAATTTGATCTAACAGAGGCTCATAAGCGAATAAATTTTATAGAAAAAGAATGCAAACATAGCATATCACCATTTGCTGGAAAACCATTCTTACTAGAACTTTGGGAAAAGGCATATTTGGAAGCAAAGTATAGTTTCTATATGGATATCGAAGGAAAGTTTTTAAGAAGATTCAACAGGACACTCCTGCTCATTGGAAGAAAGAACGGAAAGACAACCTTATGTGCGGCTGATGGAAATGCAGAGTTCTTTTGTGGAAATACCGGAACGAACATACTGTGCGCATCAAATGATTACGAGCAGGCTGGACTTGTGTTTGATGAAATAAACAATATGAGAGAAGAAAGCCCGAAACTTGCGAAAGTAAGTAGAAAAAATATAAAAGGTATTTTCATGGGCAACCCAAAACAAAGAAATAAAAAAGGGAAGTTCAGTTATCAAAATAAAGCAAAAATAAAAAAGATATCTGCAAAGACAGGAGCAAAAGAGGGAAAGAATGTTGATAAAGCAATCATCGATGAAATCCACGAAATGAAAAACAACAGCCTTGTGTCTCCAATAATTCAATCGACTTCTACAAAAGACGAGGCTATGGTTGATGAAATTACAACGGAAGGATTTACAGAAGATGGATATCTAGATGGATTATTAGCAGAAGCACGCTTGGTATTAAAAGGAGAACTTCACAGACCTAGATGGCTAGTGTGGTTATACACGCAAGATAGCGAAGAGGAAATATGGAGGGATAGAACATCCTGGGTAAAGAGCAACCCAAACCTTGGCGTGTCAAAGAAGTGGCACTATTTAGATGGGTTAATTGAAGAGGCAAAAACGAATAGTGCAACAAGAGCATTTATGCTTGCAAAGGATTTCAATATCAAACAATCAAACGCACAAGCGTGGATGCAACAAAGTGAGATTATTAACTTAGAGACCTTCGACATTAAAGATTTTGTCGGAGGTTTTTACATATCCGGAAATGATTTCGCAGAAACAACGGACTTATGTGCATCAAAGATTTTACTTAAAAAACCAAACGATAGGAAAACATACTTCTATTCGCATTACTGGATCCCTGAAAATAAATTAAAAGTAAATCCGGACGATGTGGATTACAGAGCTTGGGAGCGAGAAGGACATATAACAATTGTAAAAGAAAACCAGGTGAATAGCTCACTTATAGCAGATTGGCACTATTTCTTGTTTAAAGAATATGATTTAAAACCATTTAAAAGTGGATATGATAACAGATTTGCAAAAGATTTCACAAAAAAATATGAGGAAATATTTGGAGAAAAAATTGCAATCAATATTCCACAGGAATTTAAAGTACTCAACAATCCAATGAGAACCTTAGAAGCAGATTTCAGAGACGGGCTTGTTGTTTATAATAATAACCCAATTGATTTTTGGTGTTTTAAAAATACAGGAATTAAAATTGATAATGTTGGAAGAATCATTCCATGCAAGATGCATGCTGATAAAAAAATTGATGGAACCGCTGCGGCCGTTGATGCGTACGCAACACTTGAGTGGCATAGATCGGAATTCATGAGCCTAATCGGTTAACAGGAGGAAAGATGGGAGTATTTAGTTATTTAAAAAATATATTCAGGTCAAAAGAGGACAGATATGCAAAATGGCTTAGTGATTCTAGTCCTATATTTTCCAGCTTTGGGAAAGACATATATTTATCAGATTTTGTAAACAATGCAATCGATAGAGTGGCTACTGAAATTAGCAAGATTGACATCAAAAGCATTGTGGTAACGAGTGATAACAAAATCAGAGTGCAAAACGATGACATCACAAGATTGTTTCGATACAAACCAAACCCTCTACAAACAACAAGCGACTTCATGTCAAATGTTGAATGGCTAAGAAGAAAAAACAGAAATGTTTTTATCTATAAACAATACGAAACCATTACAACACCAACCGGAAATCAGTTCAAAAAGTATACAGCACTATATCCGATGAATCCAAGAGCCGTATATATCGGGGTAAATGAAGGACAGATTTGGGAAATCAAAATGGAATTCGAGGATGGAAGCAGCTACACACTGCCATATGAAGATTTCATTCATTTAAAGTGGCGCCGCGGTAAAAATACGATTATCGGCGGAGGCGACGATTACGGAAGAGAAAATGATTATGAGATTGTAAGAACAATAGATGCTCTGGATAAAACAATACAGGGACTACCAAAATCAATAGAAGCGAGCATGCAGATAAAAGGTGTATTTCATGCAAAAACAATCGTAGATGCAGAAAAATTGGAAAAGGTAAGGGGAGATTTTGAAAATCATATCACCGCCAGCAAAAGTGGAATAGTCGCGACAGACCTTTCAGGGGAATTTACACCAGTAAATATAAAAGCAGCAGAGATACCAGACAATGTACTGACCTTTTTAAAATCGATTATCCAGGAAAGATACGGTGTATCAGCTGCGATATTAAGCGGTGACTATAACGGTACACAGCACGGAGCATTTTATCAAACAGCAATAGAAGACTTCATTGTTCAGTTCGAGCAGGCAGCTACCGCAAGTATGTTTTCCGAAAGGGAATTAGATGTAGGACATCAAATCAAATGCTACTACAGCAAAATCAATTATATGTCAGCAGCAGACAAAAAAGAGCTGGCAGTCTTAGCTGAAGAAACAGGAATTCTTGACCTTAATGGCATTGCGGAAATGTTTGGAATAGAACCGTTCGAAGGTGGAGACAGAAGGCTCCAAAGTCTAAACTACGTAAACATGAAACTGGTAGATGAATATCAAATAAATAAAACAGGGGAGAAAAACAGTGGAAAATAAAACAAATTATGAGCACAGGCTAATTGAGATGCGCGCGGTAGATAACAATGAAAACAAAATGATTATCGAAGGGTACGCGATTATTTTTGAACAACCGGCCACTCACAGGTACGGAGAAAAAACCTTCACAGAGGTAATTAAAAGAAACGCACTTGACAAAACAGATATGAAAGACGTGCCGCTTCGTTACAACCACAACGACTCTTGGCTGGTTATAGCAAGGACAAGAAATAAATCACTCCAATTAATAGTTGATGAAAAAGGTTTGCTGATTCGCGCTGAGCTCTTAGACACGCAGAGTAATAGAGATATATATAAATCGGTTCAAGCAGGATTGATTGATAAAATGTCCTTCGCGTTTACAGTAAAAGCAGGCGGAGATGCATGGACATTTGGGGAAAATGAAACAACAAGAGAAGTAAAAAGTATTGAAAAGTTGTGGGACGTATCGGTTGTGGATACGCCTTTTTACGATTCCACTTCCATATACGCTCGTAGTCTTGAATTGCTGGAGAGCGAAGAAAAGCGGCTGGATAGCTTACACGAAGCAGAAACCCTAAAACAAAGAATCATTATGAAAGGTAAAATTTAACATGAAGAAAAAATTATTGGCAATGTTAGCTCAAAAGAGCGAAAGAAAAGCAGCAATTGCAACACAGGCGGATACTGTAACAGACGTTACAGAGCTTAGAAAACTGAATGATGAGATGGACACAATCAACAAAGAAATCAGGAGTCTGGAAGAAATGATTGCCACAACGCCTGACGAACCCAAAGAAGGGGAATTGGACGAAAGAACAGCTGCAGTCACAGGAACAATTCCAGGAGTTGTAGTAGCAAACACAAATGCCCAGAGAAACATGGCGGAAAATGGAGATGTTGAAAAAAGAATTGATACTCTGGCAGCAGAGCTTCGTAGTGGAGCCGAAGTTACAATCAGTAATGACGTTCAGCAATATCTTGAAAAAAGAGCAATCGCTACGTCGAATGTTTTGTTAGAAAACAAATACAAAAGAGAAGTAGCTGATAACTTTAATGTAGTTGCTCAGACAATCGATCTTGTAGATGCATTCCCATTAGATGGCGGAAACCAATACGAAGTCTCTTTTGCACTCACAGACGGAGATGCTGACTATTCAGCAGAAGGAGCAGCATATACAAACAGCGAAGGGACATTTGGAGTATCAAGCACTGGCCGTGCAAAAATTACAAATAGCGCGGTTGTAAACGAAGAAGTTATTGATCTTCCAAATGCAGATTATCTTACAAAAATCGTCAATAGCGTAAGAAAATCAATTAGAAAAAAAGTAAGCAATCAAATTATCGCGGGCGCAGGTGGAGCCAACCAGTTAAAAGGTATTTATAATGCACCAGTAGTTGCGATTCCAGCAAGCTACAAAATTGGAATTTCTGCAATTGACAAAGATTCTCTTAGAAAAATTGTATTTGCATATGGTGGTGATGAAGATGTTGAAAGTCCAATGACTTTATTTTTAAACAAACTTGACCTTGCAGCGTTTGCAGCAGTTATGGCAACTGGTGACGGAAGACCATATTACTCAATTGAATATAACGGTTCCAATGGATTTATCCAGGAAGTTGGAGGTGGACTTAGAGTGCCATACACAATCAATAGCGGATGCAATGCTCTTTCAGCAGCAGCAACTGTAACAGGAACAAAGACAATGATCTACGGAGCTCCTTCTAATTACGAACTTCCAATGTTTTCACCACTCACCATTAAGAGATCAGATGAAAGATATATCGATGAAGGTAAAATTGGTTTCTTCGGTAAAATTATCGCCGGTGGTGTGGTAAACAAATACAAAGGATTTATTCCTGTTGAGAAAATAGCAGCTGTGTAAGAGGTGATCACATATGAAAGTTATTGTATTGAGAGAATATGAAGATAAATATACAAAAGACTTTCACAAAGAGGGAGAACTAATCGACATGACAAAAGAGAGGTTCCGTGAAATAATCGGAGCCTCAACTTCTCCATTCGTAAAGGAAGTTAAGGAAGTTAAAAAGTCTGAAGAAGTAGGTGATTAATATGACTACTGTCACTGAAGAACTGCTAACTGAAATAAAGAATGAATTAGATATCACATGGAGTGACGAAGATATTAATTCTAAAATAACAAACATTATATTAAGAGGCACAAGTTTTCTTGATAAAAAAGCGGGAGCAATACTTGACTACAGTGCAAACGATAGACCAAAAGAGGTTTTAATTGAATACTGTAGGGCCGTGCACAACCATGTTTTAAATGAATTCATGGTAAATTACGCTCCATTTATTATCGATTTAAGAATTGGAGGCGGTGGCACGAGTGGCGAATAAAAATCAAACGTATAATGATGGAGTTTTAGAAATATACAAAGTTGATAATATCGCAGGTGATGGAGATTTCCCGAAAGAAGGGCTTGTATTAAAACAAAATCGTATTAGATATTGCGATCTTAAAGTTTACGATATCAAATACTGGACAGCGCTTCAAGGAAATACAAAGATTGAAAAACTTCTGAGGATACCCAAAATATCTGATTTAAAAACGGCAGATGTGATTATTCCTATCGATGGAAAGCAATATAGAATTGTACAAATACAATACCCAGTAGACGTGATTCCAAAAAGCATCGATATCTCGCTTGAAAATATTGGAGTGGATTATGAAAAGGTTGGTGATACTAATGAGGCTGGTTGATATTCGTGATTTGTTTCGTGCTATATTGCCCGGTGCGGTTTTTCATTACAGAGCAGACTCAATCAAAAGAGATAAGTATATTGTATGGGCAGAAGATAATCAATCTGGTGCTTCTTATGCTGACAATAAGACGAAATCGATCACGTTGCAAGGCACCATTGATTATTTTACAAAAACTGAATACGACAGTTTGGTTAATACAATACAAAAAACCATGAATGATTCGAAAATGACATGGAGAATTAACAGCATACAATACGAGGATGACACAAAATATTTTCATCATGAGTGGGTATGGGAAGTGGGGCAGTCTATTGGCTAGTATTAAAATAACAGGCTTTGATGACCTTGAAATTGCTATTTCAAAACTTGGAAACGAGACAGTGGAGATTGCTAAAAAAGTTGTATATGCCGGCGCGCAGCCTGTTGCAGATGAAATACGAAAAGGCCTTCAGAAAAATTTAGAAGGATCCAAATTGTCGGAAGGAGACCTCGAAAATTCTCTTGGTATTTCTCCACCTGGCGTAGATAAAAACGGAAATACGAATATAAAAATTGGATTTGCGGGGCTTGATAGGAAAGGCGTCCCAAATGTTGTTAAAGCAAGAGCGATGGAAAGTGGCACTAGCGTACAAGACAAAAAGCCTTTTGTTAGGCTGGGCGTTAATAGATCCAGGGATAAATCAATTAAGGCGATGCAAGATAAGTACGATGAAGAAACTGAGAAAATTATGAAATAAGAAAGAGAGGTACTACAAATGGGATTAAGTTCTTTTTTGCATGCAACACTGGCAAATGAGGCTACTAAAACTTACGGTACTCCACAAAAAACAGGTGGAGCAATTGAAGTTAAGCCTACTGTAAATTATAATGATGCGCCTATTTATTCTGATAACAGGCTCAAACACAAAAATACGTCCTTTAAGGATGGCTCAATCGCATTAACAATAGATTATGCAAATAAGGCGGTTCTTTCACCGCTTATCGGCAGAAATGTTGTTTCTGAAAACTTCGTTACATCCGCAGGGAGTACGATTTCAGTTGCTAGACATATCTCAAATACTGGAAACAAGCCAATATTTGTTGGATTTGGATATGTTGTTGCTGATCATGATGTTGATGGAGAAAAGTCGGTCTATACCGTTAAATTTTTCTACAAAGTTCAATTTCAACCATATACACAGGATGCAAAGACTAAAAAAGGCACTATCGAGTACCTAGAAACAACTCTCACAGGTACTATATATGAAATGGAAAATGGAGATTGGTGCGAAGAAGAAGACTTTGATAGTGAATCCGTTGCGGTAGAGTATTTGTACAAACTATTTGGCGGTAGCTATGCAAGCGAGACAAGGCTTGCAGCTCTAAACATTGGAGCTCTAACGCTCACACCTGCGTTTGATGTTAACACAATTATCTACGAAGCTGATGCACTTACACCAACCGCAGTTATTACAGCTGAAGCTGTCTCTGAAAGTGCAGTAATCGTTATTAAAAACAACGGAGCAACCGTAACAAACGGAGGTACAGCAACATTCACTGAAGGCATTAACCAGGTAACAGTTACAGTTACTGTCGGAGCTGCGTCTAAGACATATACCGCATATATATCGTACGAAGCATAAATAATTCAGCAGGGAGTGGGAAACCGCTCCCTTTATTTAGGAGGAAGCATGGAAAGTATAAAAACAATAGGAGCTAAAATAAATTTGAAAGGTCGTGAATGGGAATTGTTATTTACCGTTAGTGTAATTGATGATATCCAGGTTCATTTTGATATACACATAAACGAAATTGCAACTGTACTCGATCCAAATAGTCGAGATTTTTATAAAAATATAGCATATCTTTTATTTGTTTTAATTAATGAACAAATAGAAATAGAAAATGAAACATCAGGAAAAGAGCAAAAGCCGATTGAATTGAAGGAGATAAAAAGAGCTGTAACATCTCAAAATGTGTATGCATATTCTTCTGTAATACTAGAGGCATTTGCAGGTTCGTTTAAGAAGAGTAATAAAGACCCAAACGCGATGAGCGAGCTGGCTGCAATATAGTCACTCGCTTTTTTACGATTGGTCATTTGTTTCGTTATTGTGACAAAGAAATATTTCACATGGCTCCTAAGAAATTACAAATTTTACTTGAAGACTATTTGGATTTTAATGGATTTAATGGTGAGGAAAAGCAAAATATTTCTAAAAAAGAAAATGTAATTAGTTTTTAAAGAATAGAGGGGTGCTTATGGCATACGATATTGGTGCAAAAATAGGGATTGATGGCGAAAAAGCCTATCGCGAAGCCCTGACAAATATTAATAAAGATTTAAAAGTTCTTACATCAGAAATGAAATTAAACGCATCTGAATTTAGTCAAAATGCAAATTCCATGGCGGCTCTTGAAAAGAAAAGTGAGCTTCTTAATAAACAATATGATGTGCAAAAAGAAAAGGTAGAAGCACTTAAAAATGCGCTTTCGAACGCTTCCAACACCTATGGTGAGAATTCTAACCAGGTAAAAGAATGGCAAATAAAATTAAACAATGCTGAAAGCAGCCTTAATTCTTTAGATAATGAGTTAAAGCTTAATGATAAGTACTTAGATGAGGCAAAAAATTCGACCGACAATTGCGCAACATCAATTGATAACATGGGCAAGCAGACAAAAATAGCAGGAGATAAAGCACTTACAACAGGAGATGTATTTAAAGCAAGCCTTGGAAGTCAGGCAGTCATTGCAGGTGTTCAGGCTTTGGGTACTGCGGTTGAAAGTGTTACAAAAGGAGTTGTAAATCTCGGAGCCGCAGCGGCTAGTTATGCAGATAATATCATGACAATGTCTACAGTTACTGGAGTATCAACTGATAATTTACAAGCATATTCCTACATGGCAGAGCTCACAGATACTTCGCTTGAATATCTAACATCGTCAATGGCTAAAAATATTAAGTCCATGGGCAATGCACAAAAGGGAACTGAAGATTATGTAAATGCGTACAAACGTTTAAATGTTGAATACGAGGATGGAAATGGACGGCTGCGTGATAGTGAAGAAGTTTACTGGGATGTTGTGGATGCACTTTCTTCTGTAGAAAACGAAACTGAACGTGACACTGTGGCGATGCAGATTTTTGGAAAGTCTGCGCAAGAGCTAAACACTTTAATTTCTACAGGCTCTACTGGTGTTAAAAAACTGACAGATGAAGCATCTAAAATGGGAGCAATCCTTGATACTAAAACACTAAAATCTCTTGGAGAAACAGATGATACACTGCAACGCTTTAACCAGACTGTTGAAATTACGAAGCGAAAAATAGGTTCCGAGATGGCGCCAGCCTTAACAGAGGCGGCGGATGATATATCGGAAAAAATAAATGAAGTCGGAGATGATCTTTCGGATTTTGCGGGAGGAGCAGTTGAGGTAACTGCGGATGCGCTTATCTGGCTAATTGAAAACGCAGACCTTGCTACAACAGCAGTTGGAGGATTAGTAGGAGCTTCTGTTGCCACAAAGGTAATTACTCCAATTATAAATACTGTTGTTATGGCATGGACAGCTCATAAGGCAGCTACCGACGGAGCCACAATATCTCAATGGGCTCTAAATGCAGCGCAAAGCGCAAATCCTGTTGGATTAATCGTTACAGCTGTTGCCGCCGCTGCATCAGCATTAGTAACATATTCTTTGCTTGTTAAAGACGTTGTAAGCGAAGAGCAGGAACTTGTAAATTCACATATCGAGCAGGCCAACTCTTTGGCTGAAAATACAAAAAAAATATTAACAAGTGCTGATGATACAAAAAATGAAACTATCGCAATTACAAAATTAAAAATTGAATTGATTAATCTTAACAATCAAGAAAAATTATCGAACGAAGAAAAATCTAAAATGGTCCAAATTGTAGGCCAGTTAAATACCGCAATTCCTGAACTTAATCTGTCAATAAATGAGCAGACTGGATATGTTAATGGAACAACCGATGCTTTCACAAAACTGATAGATGCAAATATCGAATATTTAAAAGTTTCAGCAGCACAGGAGCAATTAGTTGAAATTGCAAAACAGCAATATGATGCAGAGATAGAATTGGCTTCTATTCAAAAAGACAAAAGTGAAGCATTGTTAATAGCCCAGGAAGCAGAAGCGGCATACAAAAAAGAAGTGGTTGGATCTGTTGGAGCAACAAAAGAACATTCTGTTATACTGGCTGATTTATATAGCAAAATGGTGGATGCAAACAAAGTTGTTGATGATTACAGTGTTGCAGAAAAATCGCTAAACGAAGCAATGCAAGGCACCACTGCAGCTTTTGATGAGGCGACTGCTTATATTAAAAACCACACAGAAGCAACTGAGGCTGAAACACAAGCACAAATCACTTATAAAAATACCTTATATACAGTTTCAAGCGAAGTTGCAGACAATATTACAACAATTACTACATCGTATAATGAAGCAAAGGCGGCAGCCTTAGAGAGCATCAACTCTCAAATAGGCTTGTTTGACGAACTGTCCTTGAAGAGTGATTTATCAGTTCAGCAAATAGCGGAAAATCTTGCGAGCCAAGCTGAAGTATTTTCGACTTATTCACAAGATTTAATCAAGGCGCAGGAATTAGTATCACAAGGTTTTAATCAAAAAATGCTGAGTGCCATCCAAGAACTTGGAGTTGGTGGCGCTGGGTACTTACATGAATTAGTTACATCGTTTGAAACAGATAAGGACGCCTTCAATGAAGCTATAAATGAATGGGCTAAGATGGAAGGTGCGAAAGAAACACTATCTGAAACAATGGGTGATTTAAAAACATCTTACAGCGAGCAGATGAATGGAATTTTTGGACTAACTGAAGAAAGTACAAACAGTGTGTACCAAAGTGCATTAGAACTCAGCGGATCTGTTGGAAACATGGCGTTTGAAGCGCAAAAAAGTGCATTGGAAATGAGTGCTGCTGTTGGAAATATGGCGTTTGGCTATAAAAATAGTGCGGATGAAACGAAAAAGGCGGCTACTACAACAGTTAATGGTATGATTTCTACCGTTGACCTTTCCCTCGGACTGGTTGATGGGAAAAGCACAGTGATGCAAAGTAAGGGTTACGCGGCATCAAAGTCTTTAGCAGATGGAATTCTGCAAGGAGGCACCGAAATAAACACAGCTATTAACACTATATGGGCGCAAAAGATAAGCAATTTCGACACATCTGCACTTGCTGAAAAGATTGATGTATATCTTGGAGAAAATATGAGATAAGAGGAATATAAATGGAAAGATCATTTAGTTTGAAAAATGCAATTGGACAAATATGGAACCTTAATTTATTGGAGTCTTTTTTTCAGGATGTGAAAGGTCTTGGGTTTGAGTATTCTACAAAATATACACAAATAGGGAATTCTTTTGTACCGCTTGAAGACACATTAAAGCAAAAATCAATTCAGGGTAAAATACGTTTTGATGATTACCCAATGTTCACATCATTTGCAAAGTTCATACAGCACCAGCCCATCATAATGACATATCAATCATCAGAGACAGTATTTATTAACGTCAAGGTTGAAAAGATTGGAAAAACAGAAAAGGATGCTGGAGGATTGTATTCTGATGTTACGTTTGTAAATTTAGGGTTATTCTATAAGATTTTGACTGCACAAAATGAAAGCGTCAGTGGCGTTGGAAAGCGATATCCATATACATACCCGTATTCTTACAACGATAACACTTCAGGAACAATAACAATGGAGAGTGATTCTGTAAAAGAAGGTCCTATAAAATTAACAATTATAGGGCCTTGCACGAATCCATCGTGGACACACTATTTAAACAACATTCTTCAAGCATCTGGCAAAATTGGGAGTTCTGAAAACGAATGTGTTGTTCCTGCGGGTAATAGAATTGTTGTAGATACAACTGTCATTCCGTTTTCAATAAAAGAATATGATTCTGTTGGAGCATTCGTATCAGATAGATACTCTTATAGCGATTATTCTACAAAAAGATTTCTATTTCTTGGGTTTGGTAGCAATCAGATTTCTTTATCCCATGAAGGTACAAGTGATTTGAATGTAATAGCAGAGGGGTGGATACCTTATGAAACCATTTAATGTTGAAATTTTTTCACCAAATTTTACGTATATAGACTCGTGCCAAATGTCTGTATTTTCACAGAAAGATGATTGCTTATTTATAGAAACAAATGAAATTGAATTATTAAATGTTGATGCTAATACAGGTGATTATATTAGAATTACAACTAATACTGGCGAAATATGTGGAATTATAACAAAAGTATCACCTGAGGATGATAAAACTATTGTTTCGTATGAGTCTTTTGTGAGTTTATTTGATTTAAATGTTTTTTTTGATAGATCACTTCTTAGTAGTAACACCTTAGAGAATTGTTTATCATCTGTAATTACTTCAAATTTTGTTTCAAATTCAGACACCTTGCAAAACATATATGGATTGGTGGTATTTGTAAGATCGTCTACCCCAGGAGCATTGCTTGATTTGGATTCCAATATAAGTAATTTATATGAACTATTTAGAACCGCTTTTTTGAATTACGGAGTCGTTGTCAGGTTTGCGTTGCTGCCACAAAAGAAGCAAATCGCCTGTACTATCACAAAAAATATTAATAAGAAAATTGTTATTGAGGCGGAGCTTCCGAATGTCATCTCAAAAAGTTTTGTAATAAAAAAAGCCAATGAAACAATAAATAAGTTAATTGTTATCAATGAGGCAAATGAATCTGAGCTTGCCACATATTACAAAAATACGAATGACGAAGTGACAACTGTAGATGCCTACAGAATATCTCCAGTTATATCAGATACTGTTTATATCTCAGTTACAGATACTGAAGTTTTTATTGATAAGGCTTATGATAAAGCATTTAACGCGCTCACCAGCACAAAACTTGATAACTTAATTAAAATGCAATTTTTAAATGATGATGGCATGGTCAATCCTCTCATGCTTAACATTGGGCAGGAAGTCGAGATTATTTATCAAAATATGATTTACAACACTATTCTTACTGGATTTATAAATACGCAAAAAGATACAACTTTGATATTCGGAGCTATCCGGCTTGAACTTAGCAAAAAAATAAAAAGGAGATAAATATGAGCATAAATTTATTGAGGTATGACGATACCGGTGTTACATCAAAAGACGATGCGATACTGCATGAAAAAACAGTGGGCCAGACTGGAATCATAAGCGGGTGTGTTCTTACTCATCTTGGCGCAAATCAAGTGCGCATTTCGTCTGGTAGAGGTGTTTACAAGGGAAGAGATTTTAATATAGTTGAAGAAGTTCTGTTTTGCGCAATGTCTTCAGGCGGAACTGTTGCAGGAAGAATTTATGTCCACATCGATCTGTCTGACACGGTCTCTCCAATCGAGTTGTTGAGCGTTGCGTCTTCTCCACTTCCTAATCTGGTCGATGATGATAATTTTAATGATAATTTTGGAATCGGAGATATGGAACTTGGAACATATAATACAACGATAACCGCGATAAGTGGTTTAACTATGACATTTAGCGACGTGATTAGTTGTCAAAATCAAATTGAAGAATTGAGACAATTGGTGCCTATTGTAGTAAATACTAACACGGTAACGGAAGCCGGATATGCTGCAGACGCAAGACAATTAAATCCAAATATATCCGGAAGTTTAGCGAGAAAAACATTAGGGAAAATATTATGGACTAATCCAAATCCAACAGCAACATTCGTTGCACAAACGATAGTGTTATTAGAAACAATTGCTAATTTTTCAAAAATCGAAATATTGTATATAAACAGAAGTACAGGGTTGTTAAAAGTTAGTTCCATTCTAAGGTATGAATTATTTTCATTTCCAAATGCTACTATATCATACAGAAATAATTGGAATGGTACGACTTACATATATCCTAGCGGAACAAATTTTTATTTTGGGGATAATCGGACATATGCAACTTATGGGAATGCCACAGGCACTGTTGACAATAGTTTAAATATTCCGATCGAGATTATAGGATATGAATAAAAAAGGAAGGAATTGAAAGTATGAAAATTAAATTAATGGACAATCAAGAATATTCAATTTCAGATATACAAACTAAGGACAATTTATTAGAAATATCATTTTCTGATAAATCGTGCGAGGAATTGGCAACGATATTTTCTCATAAAGCTTTATTGCATACAATTAACGTACTAGATGGCTCTGGCAATATTGCATCTGTAATTAATGATTTTGTGATTTTAACTAAAGTTGAACTAATCGGGATAACGAGAATAGTATCCATTATTAGGGAGGCAGATGATACACAAGAAAGAATTGGAAATACCGAATTGCTTCTTGAAGAAGCGCAGGCAGAAATTGATACATTACTCGATGGCATGGATTTTATTCTTATGGAATTAGTGCCGTCAATGATGCAATAAGAAAGGAGGAAGGAGGTATGGAAATGGCAGCATTCATAGCGTTATCTATCAAGAAAGCAGAAGATAAAAACGGAACTGGCAGAGAAAAATATACTGGTTATTTTATTACAGTAACTCTTTATCAGCAGTTTCGAGCAGATGTAGATAGTATTTTAACTATCGAAGGTTACAGTCAGTGTATTGTAGCTTAATCGTACATCTTAATAAAAGAGCCTTCGGGCTCTTTTATTTTTACAAAAAAATAAGAATGTGAGGGGAAGCATGGAATTGTTAGAGTTAATAGTACCAGTCATAACAGCAGTGTTGGCTTCTTCTGGTTTGTGGGCATTTTTTATAACCAGAGCAGAGAGAAAAGATGTTAAAACAGAAATGCTTATTGGGTTAGGTCATGATCGTATTGTTTATTTAGGCATGAAATATATAGAGCGTGGGGACTGGATCACGAAAGACGAATATGAGAATTTGAATAATTATCTATATAAGCCATATAAAAAAATGGGTGGTAACGGTTCGGCCGAAAGAATCATGGAAGAGATAGATAAGTTAAGATTGGTAGCTAACAGTAGGGCAGATTTTGAAAAAGGTGCTCGATAAAGATTAGGAGGTAATGAAATGAACATGACAGTATTAGTAATAATTTCAGCAATTGTTGTATTAATTACATCTTGTGTGATTGGATATTTTTATATCCGCCAGAACACATTGGAAGATATCAGAAAGGATGTTTATCAGCTGTTCTTGAAAGCAGAGCATCTGTATAGGCATGGGGACAATAAAACCAAATTTAAGTATGTTGTTCAGCAGGCCAGGGGTTTACTTCCAACGTGGGCACAATTATTTATATCAGATAGTTTTTTAGATTTTACGATTGAAACTTGGTTTAGAATAACAAAAGATTTATTAGATGATGGCAAGATGAATAAGTCTTCAGGAGGAAAATAATATGCTTACAGGAAAAGATCTCGCTGCTTTTGTGCTTAGTAAAATAGGCACTCCATATGTGTATGGCGCTAAAGGCTATAATGGTCCATTTACAGTCAAACTATTAACCTGGTTGATTGCTAACTACAAATCAATCTTTACAACTTCATATATAGCAAAAGCTAAAAAGTTTATTGGCCGTGTTTGTTGTGATTGCTCTGGTCTTATCTCATGGTATACGCTTTGTGTTTTAGGATCTGCGCAGTTATTCCAGAAAGCTTATACGAGGCTCCCAATTGCGAACATTAAGGATTTTGCGATAGGAACTGTTCTTTGGAAATCTGGGCACGTTGGAGTGTATGTTGGTATGGAAAACGGAGTTCCGATGTGTGTTGAAGCAAAAGGAATAAATTACGGTACTATAAAAAGTAAAGTATCTGATACCAAGTGGCAATATGGTCTTACGTTCTCGTGGATATCATACGTATATGATGTTTCTGTTGCAGGTACATGGAAAGGAACTAACCCATACCGCGAACCAGCTGAACTATTGGAATATGTATCTGCAAAAAGAAATGTGATTAATGAGGATGTTAAGTGGCTTCAATGGGAGTTGGTTGAGGCTGGCTATAAACTTGATATTGATGGTAAATTCGGAACTAATACTAAGAAAGCTCTTGGAGCATATCAGCAATCTTGTAAAATCAAAAAAGATTATGTTTGCGGTGTTGTTACAAGAGGTTATTTATTGGCAGCATAGTTGCGACGTCGCAACTGTATATAGCGAAGGTATCTCAAATATCTTCGCTATATAATAAGAAGATACTACGCCAAGGTGCTTTTAAAGTACTTTGTTTTCTATATAATAATAGGACACAATTACACGATATATAATGGAGGGAAGTAAAATGAAAGACGATGTAAATGAATTAGTAATAAAAAGGTGTGAGTTAGCATTGATGGAAAACGAAGAGTATTTAAAACTAGAAAGATCTGACACTGTAGATGATGCTGAGCTAATAGCAATGGCGTCAGAAACCTGCTATAAAAAGGGATTTTATGATGGTTTGAATTCTGCAATGAACATTATTAGAAAATGTCCTGATTTTATATAAAAAAAATAGCCAGGCTTTTACGCTTGGCTACATTTTTGGCTACACTACGTTTAAATTGAATTTATTAAAATCACAGAAAACGCAGTGTTTATGCGGATAACAGGAATCGAACCTGCACGGTCTCCCACTAGAACCTAAATCTAGGAGATTTTCATTAAAAAATCAGTGTTATTTTAAACAAATCAGTGTTTTAGCGCCATTTCGTCCGTTGCACTGTTGCTAAAATAGAAACAAGTTTTATATAATTGTTGCAAGTATTATAACATAAAACTCCAATGGCTACATGAAATGGCTACATTTTTTGAAACATTGAGTTTAATTGTATTGCAGCATTCTCATCCATATCGACTAGCACATGCTGATATACCTCTCGCAGCGTCGATACGTTTGAATGTCCAAGTCTCTCGGCCGCCACCTTGTCTGATATTCCATTCTTTAGCATTATAATCGCGTTATAGTGTCTTAAGTCGTGAAATCTTATGTGATCCAATTCATGAGCCTTAAGTAGGGTTTTAAAATGCTCTGAATAGCTTTGCGGAATCCATCTTTTTATAATATATTCATCATCTTTCCCATTTGTCGATTCTTTATATTTTTTTAATACCAAAACAACATGTTCTGGAATACTTATCGTTCTAGTGCTAGAATCTGTTTTTGGTTGTTTTGTGATGTTTTTATTAAAATGAACCACAGTCTCAGAAACTGTTAGCGTCTTGTTATCTAGGTTAATATTTCTCCATCTTAGTCCGAAAACTTCACCTCTTCTCAAACCACATCCAGCTCCTAGTAATATTGGTACTTCGTCATCTGTATTCTCAACAGTATTGAGCAATGCCATAAATTTAGATTCATTATATACAGCTGGTCTGTAGCGCTCTTTTTTTGCCAATAAAACTGCATCAGCTGGGTTCGAAATAATAAAGCCGTTTTTTATGGCATAGTTAAATGCAGATTTTAAAAATACATTTAGCTTTATTACAGAATTTATATTTAATGGATCCACGAGTTTTGTAATTACTTTTTTATTATTGGAAATAATTTGTGTTCTCGCTGTTGTTAGTTTGTAATTATAAAATTTATCAAGAGTGATTGGTTTGACATCAGTAAGTTTTATTTTTTTAAAATATGGTTCAAAGTGAACATCAATATACATCTTGTATAGGGCAGCGGTAGTTTGCTCCCAGTGTGGCAATGATATTTCATAATAATCATATAAAAATTTGATTAGTGTTTTGCTATTCTTTTCTATATATGTTCCAGTCTGTAATTCAAATAATATCTTATTTATCTTTTCTTCTACCTGTTTTTTTGTTTTCCCATAAATAACTTTCCTTTTTCTCTTCCTTAACTCATCATTCTCTATGTCTATTGAGCCAACCCAGAGATTATCTGATGATCTTTGATAAATAGTGCCTCTCATAATTACACCTCCTTAATTTCCACTATTTGCTCGTATTTTCAAGCAATTCTACTAGAAGTTCAAGTTTTTCTACTGGTATGTTTTTATTTATCAGATTATTAATTACAACTGTATAGTCATATTTCTGTGAGTATTTTCTAGAATTAATATCTCCTTCACCACACATCCAATCAAGAGTAACCCCGAAATATGTAGCTAGACGTCTCAAAACAACCAGACTAGGTTCTACCTTTCCGTTTTCATATCTTGAAAGTGCAGATTTTGTACAATTTGCTGCCTCTGCTAGCTGAGACAATGATAGGTTTCTTTCTTCTCTTAAAAACTTTAATCTATTTGCGAATTCCAATGTTGAATTATTCATAAATACTTCCTCCTTTGCGGTTACATGTTATATAACGAATTATATCAATAAATTTTACAACATGCAACATAATTGTATTGACATAAACGCATTGTGCTTGTATACTCGAATTAAAGTTGTTCAAAGTACTACGAAAAGGAGGTGAAACGGATGATACAAAACAACGTTGTTTTTCATAAGCTTAAGTATTGGAGGGGTATGTTAGGTATAACGCAAGAAAATATGGCAACATTAACCGGTCAAACAAAATCAAATTATTGTTTAAAAGAAAATGGAAGAATTACTTTTAAATTATGCGAAATGATTATTATCAAAAATGCTATAAATGAAATGCTAAAAAACAATGGGAAGCCTGACATTGTAACATTAGATGAAATTTTTTTAAATTAAAAGTTGCACATCGTACTACGAAAACGGAAGCTGACGTAATATGAAGTGGGATTAACTAAAAACGGAGGTAAAGAAATGAGTAAGGAAAAAGAAATGGATGAGGAAAGAGAAGTATTAAACAAGTTATATATGGAGCTTTCCAAAAAAACGCTCGAATATTTGACGAATCAAGATGAATCGTCTCCATTCGTCGTGAACAGAAATATTTATATGATTTCGCTAGTTGATAAGCTTTATAACTCGTTAAATAATCCATCAATAGAAAAGGGACGTACTTTAATGAGTAAATATTCTACACCAGGACGCATTGGAGGCGGCGACTCATGAGCAGATTAAGTAAATTGCATGGAGTCATTGCATTCATATGCTTGCTAGCAGCTCCTGGAGCAGTGGAAAGTGAAATGTATATAACTGGTTTTGTGTTAATTGTCATATTTGCAATATTCTCCTATTTATCGATCAGAGAGGATGGTGGTTTTCATAAAGCAGGTTAAACAGCCCCAAGCGATGATTATTGTAATTATTATAGGAATCATTGCCACATTCATTTTAATGATGTTCGGCACAAAAGCAGATGCTCACACACCATCAAACGACATAGGCGAACTAGTCCCGATGGAATCAACGGCATATACATGGACTGGTGATCCGTGTGCAAATGGAAAATATCCAAGGATTGGTATTTGCGCAGCTGCGCCTGGATGGATTGGGCTAACCTGTGTCATGTATGAAAATAATGACGGCCATCCGGGAGATCTAATTGGTATTTATGAAATCTATGACACTGGAAGTGATTACAGGATACAAGAAGGGTTATGTATCGATGTTTATTTAGATTCAAAAGAAGAGTGCCTCGAATGGGGACGAAAACAAGTTATATGTCAAATCATAGACGCGAAAGGTTAAGGGATAAAAAATGTCTGGAGCAACAAAACACATGGTAAGAAGCCATAGAAGTTATAGAAACAAAGATGCTGCATTTAAAGGGTTTTACACAAATGCTGCTAGAAATTCACATTTAAAAGAAACAAAGGCTCATGTAGGGCTGTTAGCTTCAATTCTTGGGATGTTTAGGCACCAGGGTAAATAAAAAAGCCCTTAGGAACTGGCATTCCATGAGGGCAAACTAACAACATATTAATCATATCACAAATGTATTTGTAAAAACAAGATGTTTTAGAAGGGGAGGATTTAAATGTCACCATGTTTTAAAACAATAATGTATTTAATAATTATCTATCTAGTAGCAATTATAAATATTTTACTGTGGAAAAAATTTAATCCATATTCATGGATTTCATATTTAATTTATTCAGTTTTTGTTTGCCTTGCGGGAACATGTTTTTTAATTGTTCATTTATTTCAATTGATATAGTGTCTATATGTTTTACAGCTATCTTATAATCCGATGATTGAATCAGACTGTTTGCTTCAGACATTATTTTCCTCGCAGAATCATCGGAATAAATATACGCAAGTGAATAATATTTTCCATAATAACTTAGATTTTCGACATTTGCATGTAATATACATTTGTTTAATGCGGAAAGATAATTTTCAAAAATTTCGCGCTTGTGCAAAACATGGATTTTATATATTTTTTGGGATTGTTCTAGTTTCTTTACTTTCAATAAGAAGCGATTATTAATGAATGCAGTTAAACTTGGAGATAGTAAAGAAACAAGAACTACAATTATTGCAAGGTCCATTGTTGTATCAATTTTTGGCATAATAAATCTCCTTTTTGATTTATTATATCATATTTATTTTTTCATAAAGGAGAATTTTTATGAGATACACAATTAAAAACTCTGGAACAAATACATTTAGAATACCACTTCAAAAATTAGGAGAATTCAGGATTGTTTCTGATGAGGCAACACAGGCTGCCTTTGGTGACATTGTCAATCTGATCGGACGCATAGAAGCATATGGGTTTAGTGAAAAAGAGCTAATTGATATTTTAGAGTTTGAAAAGAATAGAAGGAAGAAATGATATGGAGCCAATTGTAAACATTTATATTGCTACCAGTTTTAAAACTGGTAGGCGCAACGTTGGCAGATATATATACCTGCTTGAATTTATTTCAAATACAGGCAAGAGCGCCACTAAACACTCCATAGCCAGTGAAGACTTTGTTTCTGCCAATAGAATCGTTTTAAAGGCATTATTAGAAGCTCTCCTAAGACTTACAAGGTCTTGCAATGTAACTGTTTATACAGATTCAGAATATATTTTAAATGCCTTTAAAAACAAAAGGCTGTATCAGTGGGAAATCGCTGGCTGGCGCAATGCGAAAAACGAAGGTCTCGTAAATGCAGATTTGTGGAAGCAGGTACTCACGTTAGTAAATAACCAATACATTAACGTTATCAATGAACCACACAGTTACTATGACTGGATGATAGCACAGATTGGGGGAATGTAGGTGTATGAAATAGGCAAGGTTACCGCCGTAGAAGTATTAGATGATAGTACTGTTATGCAGATAGTAGTTCCTGGATCTCACAAAAATGCTTCTACGGTTGGGCTTTGGATTGAAGATGGAAGACATATAACAGCTTCCCAGCGTAAAAAGATTTATGCAACACTAAACGACATCTCTTGCTACACCGGATATCTCCCAGAGGAGATAAAAGAAATCATGAAATATTACCACATCGGAAAGACTGGCTGTAGATATTTTAGTTTATCTGATTGTAGTATCACGATGGCAAAAGACTTTATTAATTCCCTCATCTGGTTTGCACTGGACAATGGTGTGAACCTGATGGACACATTGGCATCAAGAACAGACGATATCGACAAAACCCTGTATATGTGCATCCAGTTAAAAAAATGTGCTGTATGTGGCAAGGATGGAGAAATTCACCACTGGGATGCAATCGGTATGGGTCACGACAGAAAAATGTACAACGATGCATCAAACCGCAAAATATGTTTATGCAGGATGCATCATACAATAGCCCATCAAAAGGGCAGAGAAGATTTTACAAAGGCATACCACCTGTATGGAATCGTGGTGCCTGAATAAGGAAAGTGAGGAGCATAATGGCGAGGCCTGGTAAAGAATGGCTGGATTACTTCCCATTAGACTGCCACATTGACGACAAAATAAAAATGATTGAGGCCGAATATGGACTCAAAGGTTTTGCAATAATAATTAAGCTCTACCAACAGATCTACGGCAGCCATGGTTATTATTGTGAATGGAATAGAGACACCGCATTTCTTTTTGCGAGAGAGAACCTTTCAACTGGCGATGATGGTGTCAACTTAATAAACAGCGTAGTAAGCGCTGCCATTCGAAGAGACATTTTTTCAGAAGATCTTTATCAAAAATACGGTATCTTGACATCCAAAGGGATTCAAAAAAGATACTTTAAAGCAGCTGAGAGGCGCACTTTGATAGAGGTAGAAAAATTGTACCTGTTGATTAATGTTGGCAAAAATACAGTTAATGTATGCAATAACTCAATTAATGTATGCAATAACTCAAAAAATGTAAGCAGTAATTCACAAAGTAAAGTAAAGGAAATAAAAATAATAAAAGACGTAGCAACTAAGGTTGCAACAGCCCCTTCTTATGAGCCATCTGAGTTCGAACTTAAATGCGTAGATCTATTAATCAAATCGTGTTTAAAACAGTTTGAAAATTCAAAGGTACCGGATACTAAAAAACGCAAAACAGACTGGGCTGCTCATATTAATAAATTAATCCGGATTGATGGAATTAGCGAAAAGGATATTTTGGATACTTTGAATTTTGCAATTAATGATGATTTTTGGAAACCAAACATCAGGAGCACAAAGAAGTTTAGGGAAAAGTTTGAAACATTGTTTCTGCAAAAAAATAGTAAGACTGGTAAGAAAAACAATTTTGGTAACTTCGAGCAGCGCGACTATGATATGTCAGCACTGGAAAAGGAGATACTTAGTAACTGATAAATACTCAACTTGTTGCGACGTCGCAACTGACAGGAGGAAATATGTTTGAAAAATTCGGTAATTTTAATGCAACATCGGAAATAAATGAATTGGCTATAAATTTAAGAAAAGAGAAAAAAGTAGAGGAAATTAAAGAGCTTGCAAAAGAAAACGGAATTGATATGGATTTAGCAGAAGCTTTTATTGATGGGGATATCTTTTGGATCTGTGATGAGACGACAGCCGCTATTGGGAAAATTGAGATAGAAGCAGAATCCATGGAACCGGTAGAAATTATGGAGGATTGGATCGGTTATTTAAAAACCAAGTGCTTTGAGGATAAAAAGATGGCAGCAGCCGTAAGAAGGAATGACAAGAGTTTAATTGAATGCATCGGAGCATTATTAAGCTGGTCTTTTAAAAATCAAAAGCCAGTCCAGAAAGAAATCATTAAGGCAGCAGATATTGAATTAAGACTTCTTGGGTTTGTAAAACTTGGAATTCCAGGAATGGGTACCTCAAAGAAGATCATGGAAAATTATTATCTGGGCTAGGAGGGAATATGTTTGCATACAAAGGATTTAACAAAGACCTCACTTGTAGGGGATACCAATTTAAAGAGAATGAATGGAATATAACCGAATCAGCAAAATGTGTAAACAGTGGTTTTCACTGTGCTTCGGATCCACTGGATTGTCTCACTTATTATCCGTCTACAGGCAGTAGCACTTATTACATCGTGGAAATAGCTGGAGACATACACGAAGACGGATCAGACACCAAGATATCCTGCACCGAAATGAGACTCGTGAAGGAACTTACTCCTGAAAAGTTGGTAGCCCATGCGCTTGCGTATATCATAAAACACCCAATCAGAAGTAATTCACATCACGTAAAAAAAGACATAGCGGATGCCTCGAAAGGAGTCGTGGTAGTAAGAGGAAAAACCCCTATGGCTATGGGAAAAAAAGGAAGCGCTATTGGATTAGCTCAGGAATACAAAAACAACAGGGAAATAAAACAGGTCATCGTAATTACTATCGATGGGAAAAAATATAAAGAAAACACCTATTACGATATTACAGGAAAGGAGATATTAGATGGAAAAATCAAAGTTTGAAAAGTTAAGAACACTTTTAGCAACAAAAGAAATGATGGAAAAAGCAAAAAACATAGAAATGTACTCCTATAGTTCCTGGAGAGGTAAATACAATATAGGATACGAGCATGCAGTGTTTATTCGCTGTCAATGCCTGGGACAGTTTTTGAAAATAGCCATTTTTCTTACAGAAGAAATGAGAAAAGGAAATAAAAAGGCAAGATATGAGATTTTCATCAATCCAGAAACTGCAGAGTTCGCAACAAGGGACTTCGCGGATCCAAAGAAACCTAAATGGAGAGAAGCAAAGCTAGATATGCTTGAATGGCCAGACTGCCTTTGGTACTGCAAAAAAAAGAAAGCATGGATTAATAGTGCGGGTAATAACTCCATAAAAAGACTACTCAAAACAAAATCAGGCGGATTTGAAGGGCTTTTAGAGTTTCAACTTAGTACAAGAAAAGAAGAGTTAAAACAAAGACATCGTCGAGAAACAGGCCCATGGGATGAAGATATGGAACGGGTACCAGAACTACCAAAAGACTGGAGACAATGGAGTCAAAAGGAAGGAATTATTGAAAACTTTATATTTTACCAATACAAAAAGGGTGGAGCAAAAGCCGGATACTGTAGCTACTGTGAAAAAGAGGTACCAATCAGCAATCCAAAACATGGCACACAAAATACCTGTACATCTTGCAATAAAAAGATCACTTACAAAGCCACTGGAAAAATCAAGGCGCTTTGCACGGAAATTAATAAAGGGCAGATAATTCAGGAAATCACAGGAGGATTTGTAATAAGAACCTTCAACATGTATAGGCACTATCGGAATAATGATTATAAAAATCCAATTTATACAATTCGAGAATTCGAACGGTCCATCTACGAATCGGGAGATTGGAGAAAACTATATAGGTATGAGTTATATAAAAACACAGAAATGCGATGGATCAAAAGTGAGATAAGCGGATATAGCAGCTACTATACTGGACATGAAGGAACGGTATATCCTTTCAACATTAAAAAACTGGAAAAAACTATATTACTTCGTTCCTCACTTCCTATGATTTTACAAAATTCACAAACTGTAAATTGTGTCAGGTACCTCGAGTTAGAACATAGTTTCCCAATACTGGAGAGAGTGACAAAGGCAGGGCTTACACAATTAGCAAAAGATATTATCAACAGGAATATAACAAATACATCCATAAATGTTAAAGAACGTGAATTGAGTAAAGCGTTAAAAATTGATCAAGAACGTCTAAAAAAACTCAGAGAACAGAATGGGGGATATATCATGCTGGAATGGCTCCAGGATGAAAAAAGAGAGAACACTATCTATCAAGATGGATTGATACAATTCTTTAATGACAATGGAATGAGAGTAAGCGATATCCAATTCATCCGGGATCGCATGTCTGTAGAAAAGACTATGAACTACATAATTCGACAACAAGAATCCACAGGAGAAGAAATCAAGCAGATTATTACAACCTGGAAAGACTATTTAAACATGGCCACAAAGGCAAAGTTAATGGTGGATAAGGAAATGATATACAAGCCAAAGAGTTTAAGAACGAAGCATGCAGAAGTAATTGCACTCTTAGGCAAAGGGGATATCAAAAAACAGGCCAATGAAGTTAGGAAAAAATTCAAAAAAGTGGAAAAACATTGTAGTGAGCTTTCAAAATATGAATTTGCAGATGAAAAATACTCAGTGATAGCACCAAAATCCGTGGAGGACATCATTGTTGAGGGAATGACACTTCAACATTGCATTCACACCTGTGACTATTATTTTGAACGAATTAACATCAAGGAGTCCTATCTCTTATTTCTGCGAAGAACCGGGGAAGAGGCGGCACCATATTACACTCTGGAAGTAGAACCATCTGGAAACATCAGACAGAAGCGTACTACAGGAGATAATCAAAATAAAGATTTTAACCAAGCAATTCCATTTTTGAAAAAATGGCAGCAGGAAATCAAAAAACGTCTTACAGAGGAAGATAAGGAACTTGGAAAGAAGAGTAATGAGTTAAGAAAGAAGGAGTTGGAGCAACTGAGGAAGGATAATAAAACAGTATGGAACGGACCACTGCGCGGGAAACTCTTAGCAGAAGTTTTGGAAGCTGATTTTATGGACGCAGAAGCAATTTAAGGAGGGAAAATGGAACAGATTACATTGAATCAATGGATAGAGTGGAAAGAAGAAATTAGAAAAAAGCTACATGAGACAGCTGAGAATTTCGTGTGGATTGGATATCGAATGAAGCAAATAAGAGATACAGAAGCCTATAAACAGGACGGCTGTAATTCAATTGCAGAATGGGCCTACAAAGAATACGGCATAGATAAAACAGCGGTATCCAGGTTTATTGCCATAAATGAAAAATTTTCAGAGGATGGAAATAGCATGATTATGAGAAAAGAGTTTGTAGGGCTTGGAAGCTCGAAACTTTCAGAGATGCTCATGCTTCCAGAAAACGATTATAACCTGATTGATGTCAAATCATCCGTTGAAGACATCCGAGAGATCAAACGATTCAATAAAACAGAGCCAGACCAGGAAAATAAAGAATTTATTTACACGCCATTACAAAAATGCTTGATAGATTACTTTCAAGATCAGAATCGCCATGACATGTTAAACAATATTATGAAGTTGGTGTGGGACGAGCCAAGAGACTACAAAAAGGCTGCGGAAGAAATGAACCCTACCGAACATGGAAGTTGGAAAAAGGGAATTATCTTTCTTTTCTTCTACGATTACCGGACGGGAGTAAAAATAAAGACATTTGGAAAAGAAGAGAATGAGTCAATGAGCTGGCACGATCTGTTAGATATCGTATTTATCATCTATGCCAGTGTAAATTCAGACCCGGAGAACACGGATTTTTGGTGCAAACATTATGGACCTATAGTGAAAGAAAAAACAGAAGAAAAAACAGAAGTAGAAACGTCAATAAAAAAACCGGATGAAAAAAAACAAAAGAAAGTAGAAAAACCAATTCCGCCGGTCAATAAATTTAACCAAGCTAAAGAGGATATTTTAAAGCAATTAGATAGTCCAATCGAAGAACTAGAAGAGATTGAAGAAGTTGAGCAGGAGCTACAGGAAGAGGAAGTTATTGAACTAGATGAATTGGAAAATGAAGATATTTCCATATCTGAAGAAGTGGCAGCAGTCATAGAAAGCCTGGAAGAACCTATTTTAGAGAGAAATACATCTGCATGGCAATATGCTCTCCAGGAGGCACTGGCAGCAGTAAAAACAAAGCATTATATCATGGCAGAAAATTATACAAAAAACGCCATGGAAGAATGTCAAAAATATATGAATGGTTGCGACACCTCAAGAAACCAAGATAACTCGGAAAGTCATGCGGAATAATATATCACGATATTAAGCCAATGATATTGCCTTGGGGAGCTCGCCACTCCCCACAAGGAGGAATACATGGATAAGAACAAATTAAGACATATTCGGCGATTGAAAGAAGAACTATCAGCTGAATTTATAGAAAATTACGATAGAGAGTGGAATGAAATGCTAAAACTGTTTCATCCAGATAAAGAAGAGGGGGAAGGCAAAACGAATGAAACCGATTTATGAAATAGTAAATCAAATTTCCGTCTGGCCACATGAGACGCAGGTAGTCCTTGAAAGTGATTATGAGGCAGATGAGCCACGTGTCATTTACGGATATTCCATCTATGGGGATCATGGATATATTTTATTTGAAGATGGAAGAAAAATAGTGGTTGAGCAATTAGATGCCCTGTGGATCAGAAGAAAGCTACCAGGAGAAGAATGGGAGGATAGAAAGTAATGCAAATGGATGAAGGTGAAATTACAAGAAAATACAAAGAAGCCAAAAACAAGAATATGCAGGTTGAAATATTAGCAGATCTAAACGTGTGCTCTAAAGATTATATTATTGAAATACTGACAAAAAATGGAATTGAAGCAAAGCAGCTACCAAGAAAAAGAAACAACGCTCCATTCCAACCACTCCCTGGAGCAAAACCAAAAACAACGGTCGTTATTCCAAAACGTCAGGTAACGGCCAAAGAAAAAGCACGTCTCATGCCAGTACCTATGGAAATAGTCAGAAGCCTTCGTAGGAGAGCATTTGATATTGAATCCTTAATACGCGGCCATGATGAAATTATAATTAATCACAACAACGAAATCCGAAAACTGGAAGACGTACAGATCGAATTAGAGACAGAACGCAACAATATACTCAACTTTTTGGAAAAAGAGTGCCGGATAGTACCTGATGGAAAGGTGGAAGAATGAAAGCTGAATTACATTCGAAAGAAATGAAAAGAATTATAGAGTGCTGCAAGAATTTTACCAGAATAGATGTCGAGAAAATGAAACATATCTATTTGAAATTTTCAAAGGAAAACAAAGAAGTTTGCGCAATTGCTTTAGATGGACACAGGATCTCGGTTGAGTACGCACCACTGGAAACATGTGATGAAGATTTTACCTGCTATATCAATCCGGTAAAAATCAATATCAGAAGCATCTATTTTGTGAAAGTAGAAAAAATAGAAGAAAATTCCATTGTTACAGTAGGGAATGTTTCGTACAGATGCGAACAGCCAGCTGGTGATTTCTTCAAAATCGACGGAGTGATAGATGACATATTGAAAAACGAAGTGAAAGCGGTTATTGGAGTATCAGCAAAATATATGGCAGATGCAATGAGTGCTATAGCAAAAACATCTTATCCAGGATACGTGGCGATGGAAATCAGGGATGAAAAAATGCCTATCATAATTAGAGAAAATAAAACAAAGAATTTAAAAATCGTATTGCCAGTTAAGATAAGCGATTATGTTCCTTATGGCAGCAGTCCTAAAGAAGAAACAGAAGTAAAAGAGCAAACAAAATAAAGATTAATAGCAACCGTAGCAGCTTCTTCCTGCGGCGCACAAAAAGAAATCTCCAAACTGGGTACACTGTTTTAAAAGTTAAACAGGTACCTGGTGAAGATTTGGAAAAGTAACCACATCTGATCAGATGCAAATACATCAATTTAGTTATAAAGGAATCAAAAGTAATATTATTTTTCATACAGTGAAACTACCACGTATGAAAATTTAAATAAAGTAACCACAAGTAGCAATTAACCTAAAAATGGAGGAAAAGAAATGAAACAACAAGAATCAAACGAAAGCGTGATATTAAAACAAGCAGAAATAAGCACATTAAAACCAGGAGCGATATTTATTGCCGGAGGAAAAGGATTTGTAGTAGTAGAGCAGCTTCAAGACCAAACAGTCGTAATAGAGAATCAAGTAGGAGAAGACAGGAAGTTTGACTCACAGTCGCCGGATTGGTCAAAATCATCACTTAGGACCTATCTAAACACAGACGTCCTAAAACAATACGAAGAACTCTTCGGGGCAGAAAATATTATTGAGTCAGAAACAGATCTAACAACACTGGATGGATTAAAAGATTTTGGAACATGTATGGATAAAATCAGATTGATGTCATTTGAAGAAAGAAGAAAATACCAGGCATTATACGACCACTCTGAGGAATGGGAATGGTTAATCACTCCATGGTCAACAAAAGCAAGAGGTATTAATTATTCGGTTTGTTGCGTTTCCGTCTACGGCCTCATCGATGACATCGACTGCGACGGCGACAATGCGGTTCGCCCGCTTTGTATCTTAAAATCTAATATCTTAGTATCTACGGAGGAATAATACATGACATTACAGCAAAGAGTATCAAAGATAGAAAAAGCACTCGACGGAGTCAAGGAAATGTTGAG
>Ga0209373_10001345_pt1 | contig 29548 bp, 17 predicted proteins | sample Higcelweek5metaG_FD_187173 | JGI IMG/M metagenome (GOLD analysis project Ga0209373, IMG submission 187173) | Freshwater pond sediment microbial communities from the University of Edinburgh, under environmental carbon perturbations - High... | ecosystem: Environmental > Aquatic > Freshwater >... | reverse complement strand
TTGCTCAGCAGGTTCAGCAATACCTGGCGGGTACGTAGCGGATCGCAGAACAGCAGGCAGATACAGCTACCCTCTGGACAACAGGAAATATGTTCAACAGAAATGCCACGTTGATCGGCAAGGGGCGTAATCAATGAACGGCACTCTTCAAAAAGTCTGAGTATGGAGAACGGCTCCAGAGATATGGCCATATGACCACTTTCAATCCGTGCCAGATCAAGAATCTCGTTGATCAACTCCAGCAAGTGACGTCCAGCCTGCAGAATCTCTTCCACGTTATCCTGCTGTTCTTCAGTCAGTTTATCGATTGGATCATTCTGCAGCACTTGTGAAAAACCGATGACAGCGTTTAATGGAGTACGTAATTCATGGCTCATGCGGGAGAGAAATTCTGATTTTGAGGCACTGGCCCGTTCAGCTTCGGCAAGGGATTGACGCAGGGCCTGTTCTGTCCTGCGCAGGTCGCTCAGATCAATGCCAAAGGAGCCGATCAGCTGCACATCCCCCTTATTGGAATGGATTGGAAAACCGCTGACCAGAAAGGTGCGGAGATCACCATCAGGATCAGTAACATTCATTTCAAATTCAACAGGTCTTCTGTTTTCTCGTATTTCAGCAACATACCGGTCCATGGTGGCTGCTTCATCCGGGGGAAAGATCTTGTCATTTGGCAGCAGCTGATCTTCAGATCCAAGTCCAAAGAAGGTGCGATAGGCGTTGCTGCAGGCAACCAGTTCCCCGGCACTGTTACGGATGCTGATCAGGGTAGGGGCGTTGATCAGGATACCTTCCAGTTGTGAGGCCATCAAACGTACCGGTCGAACAAACTGGATGTTGATGTAGATAAAACCGATGATAAGCCCGGAAGCAAGCAGGGTGAGCCCCAGAATGAGGGCAAACCAGCCTCCACGGACCACTGACGAGAGGAGCTGCTTGTCTGATAAACCAACCTGAATGACACCGGCCAACTGATGATCTAAGCCGGTACGATAGGGTAGGGTCACTTCTCTGATCCGTGAGCCGTTTTGAACCCGTATCCGTATCTCACGAGGGCTGCCTTGTAACACCCTGATGGCATCTTGCAACGAGGTTGCATCCAGTCGCTTATCATTAAACTCTGGATCGCTATGGGCCAGAATCTGTCCGTCCCGGTCAGCAATCAGCAGAAAGATAATTTCCGGTTGTTCCTGTTTGATATCTTCCAACAGCAGTCGTGCCTGATATTTACCTGAAAAGCTGATCCTGCTGACCGAATCCGCAAGAATACGGGTAAGCACCGTAGACAGGTCTTCCTGAGCCCTGCTCAAGGCATACTGGGAATAGACCCCGGCTGACAGGAGTACAACTGCGATCATCAGGACAATCATAGTACCGAAAGCCGTATACATCCGGCGTTCCAGTCGTTTCATAACCGTTGTTTTGTCGCTGATCATCTGAGAGCTGTGTGTGGTGAAATCAGACATCTGGTTCCTGTAGGCTGGGATATGTTTTGTTCTGATTAAACAACCTGTTTTCCGCCTGTTTCCCAGACCAGGGCAGATAAACGGGTATCCTCATCCCTGATATGGGCAATCAACCAATCCCGCAGGTAGACCAGGATTTCAAACTGAGCAATCAGGGGGTTCTGATGCAGTTCTTCGTTAAATTCCTTCATTCGCTCAAGAAAATTTTGATGCTGCTGAACCTGGATATCCAGTCGCGGATAACTATACTGCTGCATCATCCGTTCTTCAGCCTGAAAGTGTACCAGGGCATACTGGCCGAGAGCCTTCAGTACCCGCCCCAGCTCGCGGGCTCCCAGCTTGTTGGCAACCACGTCAATCAGGTCGTTCACCAGATCAAACAGATACCGGTGGTGTTCGTCAATTACGTCAATCCCTACGCTCAAGGATTCATCCCAGCAGATCCAGCTGGTTTCACGCAGTGGTAAATCCGGCAGATCAAGCACCTGGGCAGGGTCAATCACATCTTCCCGATACAGTTCACGAATCCGCAGGATTTCCGGCAGGGCTTTTTGAAAGGCTTCCACCACAGCCGGGTCAAACTTTTTTCCGGACTCGCTATAGACGTATGCAATGGTATCTTCCAGCGACCAGGCATCCTTGTAAGGACGGTTTGACATCAGGGCGTCAAACACATCAGCCAGGGAGCAGACCCTGGCCAGCACCGGAATCTCCTCACCTTTGATTCCAGACGGGTAGCCGCTGCCGTCCCAATTTTCATGGTGACACAGGGCAATATCCCGGGCTGTAGCAATCATTGAGTCCGTCCCTTTTAACAGACGTCCGCCGATTTCTGTATGGGTTTTCATGACGTCAAATTCATCCATTGTCAGGCGATCAGGTTTCAGCAAAATTGCGTCGGCAATGCCGATTTTGCCCACATCATGCATCGGTGCCGTAATAAACAGGATCTCGCGCAATGCTTCTGAAAGGCCCATCGCCTTGGCAATTGAACCGGCAATATTGGTCATACGCATGATATGCATGCCGGTTTCATTATCGCGGTATTCTGATGCGGTACCAAGCCTTCGGATCGCCTCGGTGCGGGCATCTTCAAGTTCAATTTCCCGGACACGCAGGGTTGCATTCAATAAAAAACGACTGATAATGCCGGAAAGGGCATGGGAGAGATCGGTAAGAAATTCGAGTTCATCAGCTTCGGGGGTCCAAAGGGGATTGATAAACAGTACTACTTGTCCCAGCGGTTGTTGAGCTGTTCTCAAGGGAAGCAGACAAACCCGGCCGGAGCCGCCGGGCAGCACTTGAACAGTGGTCTGTTCGCTAAAAGATGGGGTGAAGTTATACAGTTCGTCCTGTTCATGTTCAATCAGCCAGACCGGTTTTAAGCCGTACTGAGCTACCCGTACCGGCTTACCACGGGGATTAAACATTACAATGGCACCCTTGGGCAGCATTTGTAGTGACGGTAACTTTTCCAGCACCTCAAAAAGCTGTTGCAGCAGCAGGTCCATATCATTATCGGTACTGCCAACCATGGTCAGTTCAAATACAAGTTTACTGATTTCCAGCAGTTTTCCGTCGCTATGCATCTGCAATCTCCTTATTCGATACTCTACTCAGGCGTCATCATCATCGGCTGATCATCTCTGGTCAGCAGGAAATCAAAGGGAGGTAATCCGCGTTGCAGAAGATCCAGCAGGATTTTAGGCTGCAGTTTTGCTTTTTGTTCTTCATCGGCAAATCTCAGGAAGGTGCGCAATAACGATTCAACCGCCTCAACCGGTTCCCCTTTGATATCCTTAACTTTATTATCATGTCCCAAGGTAAACAGGGCAGGGTAGGTACCATCCGGTTTGAAAAACTCCATAATCCGGTGTACCTCTTCAGCGCCAAGAACTTCTTTCACACTGTCAAGGATATCATTTAACCCCTCAATCAAGGTTGGTAGTTTTTCGCTGAGTGAGGTGAGGATATCAAGTCCAACCTGCAGCTCTTCCATCCACCCCATGAACAGTTCCATCAATTCGCCTTTGATCAGGCCGCCATGTTGGGGCATTAATGCCACAGGTGCCGGGTTTAATGCCCGGATTTTTTTAACGGCAAGTCTGATTGCTTCATTACTGGGCATGTACAGCTGGTGAAAAGCCTTGATACCGGCCCAGTTGGCCTCAACTGCGTGGAGACCGGAAGCAGCTATCCCTCCAAACAGGTCACCAGTAAACAGGATACGGGATTCCAGATCGTAGATCATGCAGGCACCACGGAAATGACAAAACGGCGTTGGGATAAACTGCAGTTTGTGGCCGGTGGGCAACACTACATTCTGCCCGACCACCCGATCGACCGCCCGGAACGGGGTTTTTGACATGCCGTTCAGGTTTGCCAGTCGCCAGGTATCTTCCGTGGCAAGCACGGTCAGATTTTGATTCAGCTTGGTCAGGGTCGGCAGTACCCCCAACACGTCAGGATCCTGATGATTGATAAAGGCAAGGTTGATTTTGGCCAGACCTCCAGGCAACACTGAAGATACTTTTTGAGACAGGCTGTCCAGATCGTTGGTGGGGCCGGGATCGATCAGGAGTGTGCCGGTGGTGCCGTTTCCTTTGAAGATACGCAGAAAACTGTTGCGGCTCAAAAAGGTCTTGGAACCGGCTCCTACCCAGAAAACACCGGGAGCAAGCTCACTTACCTGATCGAGATTGATAAGATCGTCCATTGTACTTCCTCCATAGAGATTATTAGTGGAATCGGAATGATACCCAGTTTTGTCGAATCAGATATGCAAAATCCATCCCCAAAACGGTCATCAGGTTTGGTATCAATGTTATTTCAAGTTTTATCCTGTTGCCAGCAACGATGTTATGGCTGCTTCTGCCGTCATTTTTTTATGAAACGCTTCAATTGATGCGATATGTCCCTGATCGCTTGCCATCATCGCCTTGAACAGACTTTCAAAGGACGGATCATTGAACGTGGCGATACAGGAAAGATGGAATTTTTCAAGATACTGTTCAAGCTTGATAGCAAAATCAAGTGCATCAATAAGCGAAAGTGATCTGGCGGGGAGACTTTCAATGACGTTGGTCAACCTGGCAATCAATTTGTCAGCAGTCTCCAGACTGATTGTGCTTTGCAGCAACAACCCTTTTTTCAGCTTAAGGGCCAGCGTAAACTGTTCAGCATGGTTCTCCTCTTCTGAAGCAGTTATTCGCCATAAATAAACCGCTTCAGGGTTGTCCAGATAATTTTCTGCAAAGCGTGTGTACAGCTCCTTGTTCAGCAGTTCAACCGTCCGACATTTTTCAAGCAAGGCCTGATCATTAAAAGAGATACCGACTGCTGAAGGTTCTTGAGGGCTCATAGCAAGGGACTCCACTCTGTAATATCTGGCTGAGGCTGCTTTTTAGATGGCTAAACATAGCAGAAAAAAGCCTGATGACAACCACATTGCGTCTTTTGTATGAATTTAGTAGTTACTGATCTTTTTCCGATGTTATATGTTTTATACGTGAACTTTTTAAATAAAGCATAATCTTTAATAATAACTCAAAATAGTTGGATTTATTGACACAATCCGTATTTACGCTAGCGTGTGACAATCCCCCCGAAATGGAACCAGTCATCATGAACCGGATCACAAACTATCTCGTTGAACACACCTGGCAGGCCTGGGCACTGGCACTGTTAATTGCTGTTGGAGCCGGTCTGTTGGCAGGCGGCCTGTCCCGCTCTGCCCGTATTGACGAACGGAGTGCCCAGTTAGGCATCCGTGCGGAGCGGCGCAGCGTGGAGCTGATGTCCCAGACCATGAACGGCAATCAGATGGGTGCCATTGGATTGCTGGGGCTGATTGATGAACAGGTCAAGCAGGAGGCCCGTAACCTGCTCTCTCCCAACAGCAGCACCATGACACTACTGATGGAAAACATTGCCCGGCTCCATGATGCCGATGGCACCTACGTTGTTGGACAGGACGGCATTATAAAGTCCTCGTGGGGAGTTGGCAAACCCTTGACTGGTGTTGACGTTAAATTCAGACCGTACTTCCAGATGGCGTACAAAGGGAAACAAAATGTGTACGCTGCCATCGGCACAACGACCGGCCGACGCAACCTCTACTTTGCAACACCGATGTATGCAGGAAATCGTATCGATACCCCGGTGATCGGCGCCGTCGTAATGCGTTCAGGGGTGGTACGTCTTGATAAGCTGATTACTGAATCAGCGGACCACGCGCTGTTGCTCTCTCCCCAGGGGGTGGTATTCAGCGCCAGTAACCAGGACTGGATCGGCAAGGCTGGCGGAACCCTGACACCTGAACGGATCAAGGAGATCAGGAAGCTCAAGCAGTTCGGCACCATGTTCGATACCAAGGATCCGGAACCGCTACCGTTTGCCATTACCCCCGGCACTACGCTGATGAACGGCAACAAGGTTGCTGTAGTGAACACGACCGTCAATTGGAACGACCCTTTTGGCGACTGGAAGCTGGTACTGATTGAGGATCTCTCACGCACCGTACCGATGGCCGGATCGACTCTGATCGCCTTGGGAACAGCAGCATTACTGATGTTGATTACCCTGCTGCTATTCACCCTGCTACGCAGTCATCATGCAAAGACCGTTGCATGGCTTGAACTGGCCGATTACGCCCGATTTCAGGAAGTGGCGGCGATACGAAAGTCTCAGATTGCCGCAGCAAGCGTGCGGCTGCAGCAGGCCAATGGACTGGCAGAACTGGTGCAAACCTTCCTGGCCGAGACCCACACCATCTTCGACGTCCTGCAGGGAGTGGTCTACCTGTACGATAATCAGTGCCTGCGTCTGGTTGGCAGCTATGCCTGCAGCGAACTGCCGCCTGAGGAGATTAAGCCTGGTGAAGGGATGCTTGGCCAGGTGGCGGTGGAACTTCGTACCAGGGTGTTGGAGACAGCCCCCAACAACTTTATGATGATCCGCTCCGGCCTGGGGAAAACCGCTCCGGCCAGCGTGATCATGCTACCAGCCCTGCTGAACGAAATGCCGTTGGGGGTTGTTGAGCTTGCCCTGCTGCGGGTGCCCGGAACAGAGGAACAGGGACTGATAGAAGAGCTGGCGAGCCTGCTGGCCATGAATATAGAGATCGTTGGCCGCAGGGATCAAACTGAGGAGATGCTCTCTCTTGCTGCTGTAGCAGAACGGAGCAAAACCGAACAGCTGGCCTTTCAGCAGGCACTGGTGGATACAATCCCCTACCCGGTCTTTACCAAGGATGCAGATGCCCGCTTCATCAGCTTCAACCGAGCCTACGAGCAGACTTTCAACGTGTGCCACGAAGAGCTGGTGGGCAAGCAGGTGCTGGATCTGGAATATTTGCCTGAGGCTGACCGGATTGCCTACCAGACCGAGGATGAGGCGGTGATTGCCAGCGTCGGATCGGTCCAGCGCGAGGCATTGATCCTGTTTGCCGATGGAAAGCTGCATGAGACACTCTATTTTGTGTCAGGCTTCCGTGGCCCCGATGGCACTCCTGGGGGGCTGGTGGGTACCTTCATTGATATCAGTGCGCTGAAGAATGCCGAACGTGAAATGGCCCGTCTGAATGATATAGAGCGGTTCAACCGCCTGGCCCAGGGACGTGAACAGCGGATCATTGAGCTGAAGCAGGAGATCAACGCTCTGGCCCAGGAACTTGGCAGAACCGCCCCCTACGCAACCACGTTAGTGGAGACCGTGGGAGACCATGAGTTCAAGCCACATCCTGATTACCGAACCACTATTGACAAGCCCGATGCCAACCTGCAGCTGGGTGACCTGGTGGATCTGGGCGAGTTACAGACCATGCTCTCCAACTTTTGCGAATCGGTAGGGATCGCCTCGGCCATCATTGACTTAAACGGCACTATACTTGCTGCGGCCCGCTGGCAGCGAGCCTGCACCGACTTCCACCGGGTTAACGCCGACTCCTGTGCCAGCTGCGTCGAGAGCGACACCGAACTGGCACTGCGGCTGCAGGACGGTAAGGAGTACACTATCTACCGCTGCAGTAACGGCATGACCGACTGCGCCTCGCCGATCTTTGTGGAGGGGATACATCTGGCCAATGTCTTTATCGGCCAGTTCCATACCGTCCCGCCTGACCTTGAGTTTTTCAGAAACCAGGCCCACCAGTACGGCTATGACGAGGCCGACTACCTGCAGGCTGTTTCAGCTGCCCCGGTGATTGATGAACAGCGGCTCCCTTCCATTCTGGGCTTTCTGACCCGCTTTGCCCGTATGATCAGCAGTATGTCCTTTGCGCGGCGTCAGGCTGATGCTGCCCAGCAACAACTGCAACATCAGGCAGGGCTGTTGCGTCAGGAGCGGCTTGCAGCCCTGAGCCTGGCTGAAGATGCCGAACAGGCCCGTCGTACACACATTACAAACCATCAGGAGTCCAGGATATGAAGCGACTGCTTGAGTTACTTGAACGCCGTTCCATCAAGGCCAAACTGCTGTTCAGCCTGATCAGCCTGCTGGCCATCGCCTTGGGCATCGGTATCGAAGGCCTCTACAGCCAGCATCTGCTAAGCTCCAGCCTCAACAAGATATACGAGATTGAGATGCGTGGCGTCAGTAACGCCAAAGATGCTCAGCTGAGCTACCTCTTGATTGGCCGGACCCTCCGCCAGGCGATTATTGCCAATGACGCATCAGGACGTGAAGATGCCCTCAAACAGTTTGCCTTGGCTCGGGTGAAGTTGCCAAAGTCGATTGAGGCACTGCGGTCGCGGATACATGTAAAAGAAAATATTGAGAATCTCAAACAGTTAGAGGCACATTTAATAGACTATCTGGCTGAAGTGGACAGGGCGCTGGTGCTCATGAACGGCAATGGTCCTGCCGAGGCCCAGGCCCTAATTGCATCTGCCGGTTTTCAGAAGATTGGGGGCAGTGTCAATGATAAACTGAACCAGGTGGTGCAGATCAAGGAGGAAGCAGCCGGCAGGACTGCTGATGAGGCAAAGGATGCAGCCCACAAGAGCTTCTGGCTGACCATGTTTCTGGTGGCAACAGGTCTGCTGTTGGGGCTGCTGTTGAACATCCTGCTGAACCGCTCGATCCGTGATCCGCTCAACCGTCTGCAGGATTGCCTCAGTCAGCTTGCTTCCGGCAAGCTGGGACAGACAATCCCCCATGCAGATTTCCCCAACGAGATCGGCGAGCTGGCCAGATCCATCGAGGTGCTGCAGACTGAAGCGCAGCAGATGGAGTCACAGCGCTGGATCAAGACTCACATTGCCGAGGTCTCCGGTGAGCTGCAGCAGGTGCGGAGTTTTACCGAGCTGTCGCAGACTTTCCTTTCCCGTATCGCCCCGCTGATCAGTCTGGGACACGGGGTGTTCTACATCTACGAGGAGGAACAGCGTCGGCTGCGGCTGCTGGGGAGCTACGCCTACCGCAGCCGTAAGAACCTTAATCAATATTTCAGCCTTGGGCAGGGGCTGGTGGGACAGTGTGCCCTGGAGCGGACTCCGATCACCATCACTGACCCGCCTGAAGATTATGTGCGGATCGGCTCCAGCCTGGGTGAGGCGGTTCCGCGCTGCATCGCGGTGCTGCCGGTACTGCACAATGACCGCCTGCTGGCAGTATTGGAACTGGCCGCTTTTGACCTTTTCCAGGCCAGTGAACAGGAACTACTGGATGGGCTGATGCCAATCCTTGCCATGAGCATCGAGATCCTTGAGCGGAATGTGAAGACCGAACAGCTGCTTACAGAGACCCGTCGTCAGGCAGAAAACATGGAGAAACAGGCAGCCCGGCTTGAGGAACAGGCGGTTGAACTTGAGGCCCAGCAGCAGGAGATCAAGGCCACCGAGGCATGGTTCCGCAGCATCATCGAATCCGCACCGGATGGTATGCTGGTGATTGATGAACAGGGCAGCATCACCCTGATTAACCCCCAGGTTGAGGAGATGTTTGGCTATCAGCTTGGTGAGCTGAATGGTTCCCCAATTGAGGTGCTGATACCGGAGGCTGTGCGTGGCAGGCATGTCGGCCTGCGGGACGGCTACATCAATGACACCTCATATCAGGGAACTGGAGGCCTGACCCGTGAGTTGCGTGGCGTAACCAAAGAGGGTACCGAGTTTCCGGTGGAGGTGAGTATTTCCCATCTGCCTGCCATCGGTGGCCGGGGACGTTGCGTCTGTGCCTCGATACGGGACATCACTGCACGTAAGGAAGCTGAAAACCTGCTGGCTGCTGCCGAGGAACAGAGTCGACTGGTACTGGGTTCCATCAAGGAAGGACTATGCGGGATTGACCGGAGCGGGACTGTTACCTTCATAAACGCAGCCGGTGCGGCAATGTTGGGATTTGCCGAAGATGAACTGCTGGGCAACAACATGCACAAACTGGTGCATCATACCCATGCCGATGGCAGTCCGTACCCCTGCAACGAATGCCATATGGCTCATACCATGCAGGATGGCATTGCCCGCACCATTGATGACGAACTGCTCTGGCGCAAGGACGGCAGCTCGTTCCCCACGGAATATACGGCCAACCCGATCTATAAAGGCGGGCAACTGGTGGGCAGTCTCATCTCGTTCCGGGATATCACTGAAAGCAAGGAGAAGGAGCGGCAGCTGGCTGAGAGCGAACGGAATATGCGCTATATTTTTGACACCTCTCCGATAAGCATTGCCTACTCGATTGATAACGTGTGGCAGTTCTGCAACAAGATGGCGATTGAGTCCATGGGGCTTACCGTAGGCAGACCTTCACCGGAGATGTATGTGCATCCTGAGGACCGTGTAACGTTGCTGGATATCGTCAAGAAGGAAGGGATCGCAAAGGATCGTGAGATTCAGCTCTATGATCGGAACGGTCAACCCCGCGACATGCTGGTTACCTTCCTCCCGATCAGCTTTGGAGAAGGCAAGGGGTCGCTTGGCTGGATGACTGATATTACTGAGCGCAAACAGTTGGAGGAAAAGATTAGGTTTGACAGCATGATGAGCGACTCAGCGCTTGATCTGGCCCGTGCCGGATACTGGTTGATTGATTACCGTGACCCGGACTATTACACCAGCTCTGAGCGTGCTGCTGCTATTTTTGGAGAACATCCGACACCCGGCTGGCGTTATCACCTGACTGATGAATGGTATAACCGGATTGCAGAGGCAGATCCGGAGATGGCTAAAGCCACCGGTGCCCATTATGCCGAGGCAGTGGCAGGCTCGGTGCCGCGCTATGATACTACCTACTGCTATAAACGTCCGATTGACGGCAAGGTCGCCTGGATCAGAGCAATTGGCACTATTGTACGCACTGAAGATGGAAAACCACGCTTCATGTATGGTGTTTCGCAGGATGTTACCGAGACCAAGCAGGCTGAGATGGAAGTTCTGCTCGCGAAGGAGCTTGCCGAGGAAGCCACCAAGACAAAAAGTGACTTCCTTGCCAATATGAGCCACGAGATCCGCACCCCGATGAACGCCATCATCGGTATGAGTCACCTTGCGCTGCAGACCCCACTTGACAAGAAACAGCGCAACTACATTGAGAAGGTACACCGCGCCGGAGAGAACCTGCTGGGCATCATCAATGATATCCTTGATTTTTCCAAGATTGAAGCCGGCAAGATGGCGATGGAGACCATTAACTTCCGCCTGGAAGATGTTATGGACAATCTGGCCAACCTGGTTGGCATGAAGACTGAAGACAAAGGTCTGGAACTTCTGTTCAACGCCGCCCCTGACGTGCCCACCGCCTTGATCGGCGATCCGCTGCGGCTGGGACAGGTGTTGATCAACCTGGGGAACAATGCTGTCAAATTCACTGAATCTGGCGAAATAGTGGTCGGTGTCGAAAAAACAACGCAGACCGATGATCTGGTTGAACTGCATTTCTGGGTGGAGGATACCGGCATCGGTATGACTCCTGAACAGTGCGGCAAGATGTTTCAGTCCTTCAGCCAGGCTGATGCCTCCACCACACGCAAATATGGCGGTACCGGCCTGGGACTGGCCATATCCAAAAACCTGGTTGAACTGATGCACGGCAAAATATGGGTTGAAAGCGAAGCGGGCAAAGGCTCCATCTTCCACTTCCATGCAACGTTCGGTCTGCAGGCCGAACCGATGCCGCGCCGGATGTTCCGTGCTGATGAGTTGCTGGGGGTGCGGGTACTGGTGGTGGACGACAACGCCTCGGCCCGTGAGATCCTCTCCAGTATGGCCCGGACCTTCGGTCTTGAAGTGGATGTTGCCTGGGACGGTAAACAGGCGCTGGAGATGATTGTCGAGGCCGAGAAAAAAGAACTGCCCTACGATCTGGTGCTGATGGACTGGAAGATGCCCGGCATGGATGGTGTCGAGACCGTGCAGCGTCTGCAGGACGAACACCTCAACAGAATACCAGCTGTAATAATGGTCACCGCCTACGGTCGGGAGGAAGCACTCAGCTCGGCAGAACACCGCGGTGTACTGCTGCGAACCGTACTGACCAAGCCGGTCACCTCTTCAACCCTGCTTGAGGCTGTTGGTGAAGTCCTGCACAAGGGATTCATCACCGACACCCGCACCGCAGAAAAGGCGGACAGCTACGACGAAGCCATGGCGCACTTGAGCGGTTCACGGTTGCTGCTGGTTGAAGACAATGAAATGAACCAGGAACTGGCCATGGAACTCCTGAGTCAGGCCGGAATTGAGGTAGTGCTGGCAAACAACGGACAGGAAGCGGTTGATATACTGGCCAACGACAGGTGCTTCGACGGCATCCTGATGGATTGCCAGATGCCGGTGATGGACGGCTACACCGCCACCCGTGAGATCAGAAAGAACCGACAGCTCAATGACCTTCCGATTATCGCCATGACCGCCAACGCCATGGCCGGCGACCGTGAGAAGGTACTTGAGGCAGGCATGTGTGACCATATTGCCAAACCACTTAATGTGGGAGAGATGTTCGGCACCATAGCCAAGTGGGTCAAACCGTCAGGCAGTGTAGAGGGCACCATGATCGGGCAACCGGAAAAACAGCAGCAGATGGGCGGCTTGCCACCATTGCCCGGTATTGATATCGCTGCAGGCATGGCCACCACCATGAACAACGAAAAACTCTACACCCGGATGCTGATCAAGTTCCGTGACAGCCAGGGGCGATTTGCTGAACTGTTTGCCGCAGGCCTGCAAGACAGCGACCCCAAGGCTGCCGAGCGGGCTGCCCACACCCTGAAGGGAACTGCAGGCAATATCGGTGCAAAGGGGATACAGGCAGTGGCTGACGAACTGGAGCAGGCCTGTAACCGTGGGGCTGCTTCTGCAGAGATCGACACCCTGCTTGCCAGGACCTTGTCAGAACTTGAGCCTGTTATTGCAGGACTTCAGCAGGTGGGTGGCACTGAGGCTGCCCCTGCTGCAGCGGCTGTCTCCATACCGCCCGAAGAGCTGCAGGCCAGCCTTGATAAACTAAAGGCACTGCTTGAGGAAAGTGACTCAGATGCCGGTGATCTGCTGGGAGAACTGCTGGACAAGGTGGGGGGAACACCACTTGCCAGGGCGCTCAAGCCGGTGGCTGATGCTGTCAATGACTATGACTTTGACGAGGCGCTGGAGAAGCTGAGTAAGGTTACGGTGGCATAATGCATCTCGCCGGTATTGGTACTTCTGCCGGTGGCCTTGAGGCGATGTTGCCGATGTTTGCACAGCTGCACCCCACCGGGCGGATCGCCTATGTGGTGGCGCAACATATGGCTCACGATGGCCACAGTGAGCTGGTTGCGCGGTTAATCCAGCGAGAATCAGCAGTGCCGGTGGTGCTTGTCACTGAAACGGTCAAGCTGCAACCGGATATACTCTATATGATCCCGGCTGGCAAAGATGGCCAGGTTCGCTCAGACATGCTGATCCTGACTGAGCCGGAACCGGGCAGTATCTCGACACCATCAGTGAATGTTCTTTTTAGTTCGATTGCTGAAAACAGCGGTGCCAACGCCATTGCCATTGTGCTGTCTGGCGCCGGTTCGGATGGAACTGTCGGCTGTCGGGCAATTAAAGCCGTTGGCGGGCGCGTGCTTGTACAGGATCCGCTAGAAGCCAGGCATGCCGGTATGCCGGGTGCTGTGATTAATGCTGGTCTGGTAGATCAGGTGCTGCCTGTTGCAGCTATTGGTCCAAGGCTGGCAGAGCTGTTTCCTGTTACTGTTCAGGTACCAAAGGCAGTCATCCCGGCAGCTGTTACTCAGCAGCATGAATCAGGTGAACAGCCTGTAAGCGAGGCAGAGCGCCGGGAACTGGAGTTACTGCTGCGCCAGGTATTGGATGCAACCGGCATAGATTTTTCCAGCTACAAGATAGAAACCCTGTTGCGTCGTTTGGAAAAACGCAAGTTATTGCTGGGTGTAACATCTGCGGACGCCTATCAAACCCTGATACGGCATCGGTCTGACGAACTACACCGATTGCAGCACATGTTTTTGGTCTCTCAGTCATCGTTCTTCCGCGACCGGGATTCGTTTCTTGTGTTGGAACGCAACGTTGCCCTGCGGATTGCGGATAAGCGGGATGGTGAGCCGATTCGTATCTGGGTGCCGGCCTGTGCTTCAGGTGAAGAACCCTATACGCTGGCAATCATGCTTACCGAACTGATGGGAAACTATTGCCATCAGCATCCGATTGAGATCACCGCAACCGACCTGAATCCAGATGCACTGGAGATGGCCAGACAAGGGGTGTATCGCCAGACCGCCTTCAAGGAGATGGATGTTGCATTGCGTGATCGTTGGTTCACTCCCAAAGGGCAGCACTTTGAGGTAGCACCTGCATTGAAGGCATGCATCCGGTTTGAACAGCGTGATATCCTGAACGGAACGCCGCCGCAAGAGCTGGATCTGGTTAGTTGTCGCAACCTGCTGATCTACATGAAGAGCCACTTGCAGGATCAGCTGATCAAAAGTTTTTATCAGGCGCTGAAGCCCCATGGCTTGCTGTTTCTTGGGCAGTATGAGTCACTCACCTTTGTGGGCAACGCACTGTTTGCACCGCTTGATCATTACCATCGCCTGTTCTGTCGAAGGCACTAATAGCAACTTCTTCTGGCACTGCTCTACATGCATGCGTCAGACATGGAAACATGAAAGGAACAACGTGCGACTGGGGCTACGTGAAAAAGTTTTAGCCTACCTGCTTACAGGTGGCCTGGTCATCACCGGACTTGCCGTGGTGATGGTCAGTTCCTTGCAAGAGAAGAGTAAACAGGAGCTGACGCGTTATGCAGCGGAGCGATACGTTCAGTTGCATAAGGAAAAGACGCTGGGCGGGATCCAGGCTGATCTGGCGTTGGCCCGGAAGATGGCCGACAACCAGGCGATGCGGAGCTGGGTACGGAATCCATCCGACCCGGTTGCCACCGGGCCTGCGATGGATGAACTGCGCAGTCTGATTTCACTTTTTTCAACACATGCAGCGTTCGTCGGCTCGAAGTCGGCTGCAGCCTTCTATTTTGTCGATAAAAAAGCTCTTGCCAACGTCGTCAAAACTCCCCTCAAACCTGCCCATACACTGACAAAAGAAGATAAGGATGATGAGTGGTTTTTTGCAACCATGGGCCAGAAGGATTCCTGTAACTTTAATATTGATCACAACAATAAACTGAAGGTCACAAAACTGTGGATCAACGTTGTCATGGAAGATGCCGGTGAACCGATTGGAGTTGTTGGGACTGGCATTGATATATCTAAATTTATTGATGATTTCATCAAGACCAGTGATAAGGGTGTCAGCGGTATGTTCGTCAATGCCGACGGCGCTATCCAGGGCCATGCCGACCCGTCCCTGATTGCGCTGAACGCTCCTGTATCTTCGGACAAGCAACAGTCCACCATCTGGAAGCTGTTGCCGGACGAAGAAGAACGTCAGGCCCTCCGCAGAGCCATGGCCAATTTGCCGAAAGGCCAACGGAACAGCGAACTGCTTACCCTGACGCTGGGAGGGAAACCTCAGGTTGCAGCGATAGCCTACCTGCCGCCGTTAAAGTGGTTTGCCATCGCAACATTGGACCGTTCAGCCGTAGTCAGTGGCGGCCAGCTTGTCCCGACGATGGGAATACTGGCGCTGGCGCTGATCATCGGCGGCGTGCTCGTTTTCATTGGCGGCAACAGGCTGGTGATCCTGCCACTACGTACCTTAGCCGAGGCCACTCGCCGCATCACCCAGGGGGATTACTCGGTGCGACTGTCGGACGACCGATCGGATGAAATCGGTGAGGTTTCCGTTACATTTAACCGTATGGCAGAAGCGCTCATTGAATCCCAGCGAAAGCTTAAGTCCAATGCATCGGCCATTTCCGCCGCGTTGCAGCGTGCTGAAAGCTTTGCCGAACTATCGCAGCTGCTTTTTACCCATCTGACACCGGAACTCCAGATTGGGCAGGGAAGCTTGTATCGGTTGGCTGAAGATTCCTCCAGACTGGTACTGTGTGGCGGTTTTGCCCGTATCGAGGGAGGATTTCCCGATCAGGAAATTGATTTTGGTTTTGGTTTGGTAGGGCAATGCGCCCTGGACCGCCGAGCCATGGACATCCATAATCCCCCTGCCGACTATGTACGCGTTGACACCGGTCTTGGCAGTGCGGTACCGCGTTGTATCGTGCTGCGCCCGATCATGAGTACCGATAATCTGCTTGGCGTCTTGGAGATTGTTTTACTTAAACCGCTTGATGATGCAGCGACTGCGTTGTTCGACGACCTGTTGCCGATGTTGGCTATGAATCTGGAGATTCTCGAACGCACCGTGCGTACCCAATCTCTCCTGCAGGCCTCTACTGCACAGGCTGAAATGTTAGAACAACAGCAACTCGAGTTATTTGAGGCTTCTGTTAAACGAGAAGAGATCAATAGGACGCTTCAGCAGCAGGTGGATGAGCTGGCGGAAGCCAGACGTTCACTCATGAGCATGATGGAAGCGTTGGAGACTTCCAAAAGGGAGATTGAAGAGAAGAGTTTGCAGACGCAGAGCCTTTTGGACCAGACAACCAGACAGGCTGAAGAGTTACTAAAACAGCGGGAGTTGATCAAGGAAACCGAGGCCTGGTATCGCGACATTATTGAGTCGGCACCGGACGGGCTGCTGATTATTGATACAAACGGTACCATCATCTTGACAAACACCATGCTTGACAGCATGTTTGGCTACCAGAGGGATGAGCTTCCGGGGCAATCCCTGGAACGGCTGGTTCCTGAAAATATCCATGCAAGGCACATTAGTCTGCGTGAAGGTTTCATGCAATCCGATACACAGCGGACTATGGGGAGGGGGCTTGAGCTAACCGGACTGCGCAAGGATGGCAGCCTGTTTCCCCTTGAAGTTGGGCTCTCCATCCTGCCCGCCCTTGAGAAACAGGAGCGCTGCTGCTGTGCCACGGTCAGGGATATTACGGAACGGAAGATCATTCAGGACGAACTAAAACAGAATATGGACGAGCTGCAACGTTTTAATCAGCTGACCATCAATCGCGAGGAGCGGATGATCGAGTTGAAAGAAGAGATCAATATGCTGCTGAAACAGGCCGGTAGAGACCCGAAGTACAGAATTATCGAGAAAGGAGAATGAATGATGGGCACTGGAGACGAGAAGGCGACAACAACAGGGTTTACACTTGCTGAACAGGTACTGGATCAGCTTCCCACCCCGGTTATGGCGGTGGACAAGGATCTGAAAATTACGTTCATGAATGCTGCAGGACGGGCATTCCTGGGGAAATCTCAAGGAGATCTACTGGGCAAGCAGTGCTACGATACGTTTAAGTCAGCCCACTGTAGCACTCCTGATTGTTGCATGATGAAGGCCATTGCAGACGGCAAATCCCATTCAGCCAGAAATGAAGTGAGTTTGAACGGCAAGAAAACCCCCATTGAATACTTCGCAGCTCCGTTGAAGGATGAGGCCGGAAACATCATCGGTGGTCTTGAGTATATCCTTGATATCACTGAGCGGGTACGGCATGAGGAACAGCTGAAGGAGCAGGCGCTCACCATCCGCGAGATATCCACCCCGGCTATCCAGCTTTGGGACGGTATTGTCATTCTTCCGGTGGTGGGGATTGTGGATTCGGTGCGCGCCCAGCAGATGATGGAAGTGATGTTGACCAAAATTGCTGAAACGTCATGCAAGGTCATGATCCTTGATATCCAGGGAGTGCCTGCGGTTGATACCGCCGTGGCAAATCATCTGATCAAGATCGTTAAAGCTACCCGCCTGATGGGCTGTCAGGCGATTATTTCCGGTATTTCTCCGGCCGTGGCCCAGACCATTGTCAGCCTGGGAATTGACATGGGCTCAAAGACAACCGCCACACTCAGGGATGCACTGGCAGAATCATTCACTATTATCAATAGTGAAGTGCGGCAGATCAAGCCGGTAGCCAGGAGCTGACGCCGGTGCTGATTGTGCAGATAGGCGGATCCCAGCCGGCGCTCAGTTTTGTTCAGGGGTGCCTGCTGGCAACCGTTCAGGCGGATCTCTATGATGACCTCCTGGGCCGGATCAGGAATGAGGTGCTGGCTCTGGTGCATAGACGACCGCTGCGCGGTGTGCTCTTTGACATGAGTTCTCTGAGGGCGATTGATTCTTATGTGTTCAGTCATTTTGTGGAAACAGCCCGAATGACATCCCTGCTCGGTGTCGATGCGATGTTTTTCGGGTTCAGTCCGGGTGTTGTTTCAGCCCTTATGGATCTTGATCTAGATGTCTCGGACATGCTCGCCTTCAGGAATATGGATGATGCGCTCCGGCACGTCTCAGTATCTAGACCCCTTCCGGTGGATGAAGACTCCCCTGAAGAGGAGCACGCGCCGGAAGAAGAGCTTGACCTTCAGGAAGAGCTGGATGACGAGATGTATGACTGTGCAGAAATGACCGGGCAGGACGATGACAGACAGGATGATGCGGATGATTAAGAAAGTTGCTGTTGAAACCTCTCCCGATGAGGTGAGGATTGTGCTTGCCGAGTCCTGGGATAATCAGCGGGCGGTTCTGGCCACCGGCAAGCTTGCCGCCAGGGCAGGGTTCGGTACGACGGATCAGGCCATGATTGCAACTGCAGCATCGGAGCTTTCCACCAATATCCTGCGTTATGCGGTAACAGGCGAGCTGGTGCTACGGATAGTGCATGACAATAACCGGGTCGGCATTGAACTGGTGGCAACGGATGCTGGACCGGGTATTAACGATATTGTCAAGGCGCTGGAAGACCACTTTACCACAACCAAAGGGAGCCTTGGCCTGGGACTGCCGAGCGTCTGCAGGATCATGGACGATTTCGAGATAGATTCGTCACCCCGGCAGGGAACCAGGGTTGTGGCGCGAAGATGGAGAATCAATGGGAAACATTGAGTATCATGTCGTATGCCGGGCGCTTCAGGGCGATCCTGACACCTGCGGTGACATGGGACTGGTCATAACCTCCGGTGAACTCTGCTTTCTCGGACTGGTGGATGTGCTTGGCCATGGCAAGGCTGCCTGGATAGTGGCATGCAGCGCCCGTGCTTACCTTGAAGAACATTTTCTGGAAGAGCCGGGCGAGCTGCTGCAGGGGCTGCACCGACACCTGAAGGGGACACGGGGGGCGGTGGTTGCCCTGTGCTGTTTTAACCGGGCAACTGGAGAGCTTATCCACACCGGTATCGGCAATATCAGTGTCAAGATTATCGGAACAGAGCCGTTCAGTTTTGTTCCCCGTGACGGGGTTGTCGGATACATCGCCCCAACCCCGCGCATTACCAGCAGAAAACTTCATCCTGATGATCTCCTGCTGATGCATTCGGACGGGATACGTGAACATTTTAACCCGTTGGAATGTGCGGATATCTTCAGTGAAAATGCCGAAAATATCGCGACCGGTCTGCTTGAACGCTACGGGAAGAACGATGATGACGCTTCATGTATTGTTTTGAGGTATCTGCGATGATTACACTGGGACGCTTGTCACTGGCAACGTCTGACGGCGCTGTCGATATCAGGAAAAAGATCGGCAGGCTTGCTGGCGGGCTGGGGTTCAGCGCGTTTCAGGCAACCCGCCTGGAAACCATTACCCATGAGCTTTGCCGTTTCGGCTGCCGCAATGGCCGTCAGGTCAACATTGATATCAGCTTGTCAACCGAAGAGACCCCACCTCGCCTGTGGCTCACCTTTCATAGCTTTGAGCAGATTGAATCAGCTGCAAATATCAATCTGTTTTTTGATGAGTGCCGTGTTTCCAGAACGGATAATGGAAAAACCGTGCTTGCTGTCTGTACCTGTCTGCCGGGAAAAGGTGATCAACTTACGCCTGCTGCGCTTGCTGAAGTCAAAGAACTGCTTTCCGCTCTGTCCAGCAATGAGTTTCTGGAGATTCTGCAGGAGAAAAACGATGATCTCAAGGCACGGGCCGAGGAGCTGAACAAGCTGACTCAGGCGGTTACCCACAGCCCGGTAGCTGTTTTCATTACCAACTTGGCCGGAACGATCGAATATGTGAATACCAAATACACAGAGCTGTCCGGTTATCCAGCGGATGAGCTATTGGGAAAGACACCTGCCATTCTGAAGTCAGATGTTCATCCGTCTGATTTCTACCGCACCATGTGGGAAACGATACTAGCTGGAAAGCAATGGCATGGAGAACTCTGTAACCGTCGTAGAAACGGTGAGCTGGTATGGGTATCAGCCAACATTTCTCCGGTTAAGAATACCCACGGCGAGCTGTTGCACTTTGTTGCGGCGCAAGAGGATATCACGGTCCGGAAAAAAATGGATGAAACCTTGCGGAACCAGGTTGATGAGATGGCCAGGGCTCGCCGGGCAACGCTGAATATCCTTGAGGATCTGAATGAGGCCAGGGAGCAGGCTGAAGATGCAACCCGGATGAAGTCTGATTTCCTGTCCAACATGAGCCATGAGATCCGTACCCCGATGAACGCCATCATCGGTATGTCGCATCTGGCGCTTAAGACCGATCTGACCACACGCCAGCGCAACTACCTGAAAAAAATCCAGCAATCCGGCCAGCACCTGCTTGGAATCATCAATGACATCCTTGATTTCTCCAAGATCGAGGCGGGCAAGTTGTCCGTGGAGCAGATTGATTTTGAACTGGACAAGGTCTTTGACAACGTGGCCGGTCTGATTACCGAGAAGACCACGGACAAGGGGCTGGAGCTGATTTTTGACATTGATCGTGCGGTGCCAAACTACCTGGTGGGTGATCCGCTGCGGTTGGGGCAGATTCTGATCAACTATGCCAACAACGCGGTCAAGTTTACCGAAACCGGTGAGATCGTGGTGGGCGTCAGTGTGGTCGAAGAGGACGGGCAGGGGGTGCTCCTCCGCTTTACCGTGAAAGATTCCGGCATCGGACTGACCGAAGAACAGCGGGGGCGTTTGTTCCAGGCCTTCCAGCAGGCTGACAGCTCCACCACCCGGAAATTTGGCGGTACCGGTCTTGGCCTCTCAATCAGCAAGCGTCTGGCAGAACTGATGGGTGGTGAGGTCGGTGTTGAGAGTGAATATGGCACAGGGAGTACGTTCTGGTTTACCGCACGGCTGCAAAAGGGTACGGCAACTGCCAAACCGTTCATACCGCTGCCGGATCTGCGGGGACGTCGTGTGCTGGTGGTTGATGATAACGAGATTGCCCGCTCTGTCCTGAATGATATGCTTGACAGTATGACCTTTGTGGTTACGGATGTTGCTTCCGGCAAGGCTGCCCTGGAAGAACTGCGGGCAGCTGCCGATGCCGGGATGCCCTATGAGATTGTCTTCCTTGACTGGCAGATGCCGGAGATGAGCGGCATTGAAACGGTCCATGCGATCCGGGCATTGGCGCTGCCGAAGATGCCGGAGATGGTCCTGGTAACCGCCTTTGGCCGTGAAGAGGTGCTGAAGGAAGCAGAGCAGGCCGGGATACGCGATGTGCTGATCAAGCCGGTGCATGCCTCGTTGCTGTTTGATGTTGCAATCCAGGTGCTGGGCGGAACTCTTGGTGAGGTGCGGAGTGCGGAGCGCGATGTTTCGTCGGTGGTTGAAGAACTGTCCCGCATCAAGGGGGCGTTGGTCCTGCTGGTTGAAGACAACGAGTTTAACCAGGAGGTTGCCACCGAACTGCTGACCGATGGCGGGCTTGAGGTCTATCTGGCGAAGAACGGTCAGGAAGCGGTTGATATGGTGGGGGGACGCGCTTACGATATCGTGCTGATGGATATGCAGATGCCGGTAATGGATGGTGTGACCGCTACCAGAATGATCCGTGAACAGGTCAGGTTTGCCGACCTGCCGATTATCGCCATGACCGCCAACGCCATGACTGCCGACCGCGATAAATGTCTGGAAGCAGGTATGAATGATCATATCCCCAAGCCGATTGACCCTGATCATCTCTTCACCACTCTGCTGCGCTGGATCAAACCACGGCATCAGGTGCCATTCGTACAGGTTAAGGGCGATAACGCAGCTGCCAATGAAGAGGAGCCGATCCCGGCTATCCCCGGTGTTGACATCCAGCTTGGCCTGCGACGGGTGCTGGGCAAGCGTAAGAGCTATCTGGGGATGTTGCGCAAATTTGTTGAAAACCAGCAGAAAACGCCTGTACAGCTGGCAGAACGGCTTACAGCCGGGGACCATGCCACAGCCGAGCGGCTTGCCCATACCCTGAAGGGGGTATCGGGCAATATTGGTGCCACCGTATTGCAAGGGCTGGCAGAGGAGTTGGAAACTGCGATCCGTGAAAAGCAGTTACCTTCAAGTATTGCTACCAAACAGGCAGTGGCCTGTGACACATTAAAAACCCTGATCGACAACATTAATCAGGCTTTGCCTCAGGAACAGGACGAGGAGCAGACGACGCAGGAGGATCTGGCCAAAGGAGCTGAGTTGACAGAACGCCTGATCCATTTGCTGGAAAATGATGACAGTGATGCCGCTGACCTGTTTGAAGAACATTTTAATCTATTGCAGGCAGTCTTGGAGCAGCGCTTTAAAGGCGTGGAACAGGCAATCAAACAGTATGATTTTGAAAAGGCGCTGGTTTTGATGAAGTCTTAACCGTTTCATACATTGCACGACAATCACAACAGGTAAGGAAGGTAGATCATGTCAGACGAATTCAATGATTTCACTCAGGAATTAGATGGCTTTATCCAGAATATGTTCTGCCAGCAGGCAACGGTGCTGGTGGTAGATGATACCCCGGACAACATATCGTTGATGAGTGGTCTGTTAAAGGACTTCTATAAGGTTAAGATCGCCAATAACGGCGAAAAGGCTCTGAAGATCGCCGGTTCTGATACCCCGCCAGACCTGATCCTGCTGGATATCATGATGCCGGGTATGGATGGTTATGAGGTCTGCCGCAGGTTGAAGGCCGATGCAAAGACACGGGAAATTCCGATCATCTTTCTGACCGCAAAATCTGAGGTGGCTGACGAAACCAGGGGGTTGGACATGGGAGCGGTGGATTACATTACCAAGCCGATCAGCCCGCCAATTGTGCTGGCAAGAGTGCGCAACCATCTGGACCTGAAAACTGCCCGTGATTTCCTCAAGGATCGTAACCAGTTCCTGGAAGAAGAGGTGCAGAAGCGAACCCGCGAAGTTGCAGCGATTCAGGATGTTACCATTCACGCCATGGCCTCTCTGGCTGAAACCCGCGATAATGAAACCGGTAACCATATCCGCCGTACCCAGTTGTACGTCAAACTGCTGGCAGAGAGAATCCGCCTCCATCCTCGTTTTAAGGATGATCTGGACAACGATAAGATCATTGATCTGTTGGTCAAGTCTGCACCGCTCCATGATATAGGTAAGGTAGGCATTCCTGACCGGATCCTGCTCAAACCCGGACGCTTTGAACCGGAAGAGTTTGAAATCATGAAACGTCATACCACGTTAGGGCGCGATGCTATTATGTCGGCAGAAGAGTCCCTTGAATTGAAACTACCGTTTCTGGCCGTAGCCAAAGAAATAGCCTATTCGCACCAGGAAAAATGGGACGGCAGCGGTTATCCTGAAGGATTGTCCGGTGATGATATACCACTATCCGCACGGATCATGGCGATTGCCGATGTGTATGACGCCCTAATCAGCCGCCGGATTTATAAAACGGCCATGCCCCACGAGAAGGCGGTGAGTATTATTGCCGAGGGTAAGGGAAGCCATTTTGATCCTGATATGGTGGATGCCTTTCTGGAAATCGCCGATGAGTGTCTGGCGATTGCTGACCGATATATTGACTCTGATGCAGATCTTGAAAAGTCTGCCTTTAAATAGCAGGGGGAGACCATGGCAGACGAACAGACCAAGCTGGGTACTGTGCTGGTAGTTGATGATGTACCGAATAATATCGATGTGCTCAAGGGTGTGCTGATTGATGAGTTTAATGTCAAGGTTGCCACCAGTGGAGAAAAGGCGTTAAGCATTGCTGAATCGGCCCTGCCTGATCTGATCCTGCTGGATATCATGATGCCGGAGATGGATGGCTACGAGGTTTGCAGTCGATTGAAACAGCTGGAAATTACCCGTGAGATACCGGTGATCTTTGTTACCGCTCTGACTGATGTGGTCAATGAGGAAAAAGGGTTTCAAGCCGGTTGCGTGGACTATCTGACCAAACCGGTTAGTCCGTCGGTGGCACTGGCGCGGGTTAAGACCCATATTGCCCTCAGACGTGCCCAACAGGAGCTGCAGGAGTGGAACCATAACCTGAAAGGACGGGTCAAGGGGTTATCATCGCTGGTGACGGAAAAGGTTCAGCGGCTTGGTTCGGTTGACATTGATCAGCGGCGCATCCGCGATGAGTGGCTGGAACTGTTGATACGACAGCTCAATATGATGGATCCTGAACTGCAGGGGCATGCCGACCGTGTTGCTGCATTGTCTGTTGAGGTCGCCATACGGAGCAACTGCACTCCGGCAGCGGTTGAAACGATCAGGATAGCGGCGCTGCTGCATGATCTTGGAAAAATTGGGCTACCGCCGGAAGTAGCGCTGGCTGCTGTTCCAGAAAAACTTCCCGATACCCTCAAAAAAATCTATTCTAGTCACGATGTAAGAGGACAGTTTCTAACCAGTCATATCGAAGGACTGCAGGAGGCAGGGGTGCTGATCCGGCACCATCATGAACAGGTTAACGGCTCAGGCCAGCCGGATCGGCTAATTGGTGAAGAAATACCGTTAGGCGCAAGAATCATCGCCATTGCAGATTACATTGACCGCTGCACCAGCCATGAAAAAACCGGTACTATGTTGTTTAACGTGATGAAAAATGTAAAAAATCTAGCGGGTCGAAATTTTGATCAGGGCTTGATTCCGCATTTTGAGGAAGTTGCACCACGTTTGTATGACACACCTGAGCTAAACAAAGAACTGTCTGAAATAGTAACCCTTGCCGAGTTGAAATCTGGAATGTTGATGGGAGAAGATTTAAGTACTGGTTCAGGCGTTAAAATAATAGCCCGTGGCGAGATGATAACGGAAGAAAAACTGCAACAGATACGGCGTGCCCAGCAGATTGATCAGCCTGTTTTGACCAAGGTATTGGTTAGCAACAGGCTCCCGGCTTGTTAATTGTTTACAGGCGCTTTCAGGGGACTCCCTGAAAGCGCCCGATGGATATTCTATTCTACTTTTGCAAACTTCCCTTTTTCTCCGCACTTCTCGCATTTTTGTGGTTTACAGCGCCCTTCTTTACTGAAGCCGCATTCACATTTCCAGGTTGCCATCGGTGTCACCTCCTTTTTCTGTTGGCAGTTGTCAAAATTTTACTCTGACTCCCAAGGTTCCAACATTGATATCATGCAGCGGGATACCATCTCCTGGTTTAAGAGAGTAGATCCGATACTGCAGGTACAGTTCTGTAGCTGCCATCCTGAATTCCTGAACCACCGCCGCCCCCAGTGAAATTCCCCGGTCGCCATCTGCAACGCTGCTATCAGAACGGGAATAGTCAACACCAAAAGCGGTGGGCCCCAGTTTGGTCAGATTAGCCAGCCAGCCCAGCTTACCATAGTAGCTATAAGCGTCGCGGCTCTTTTGTTTTTCCAGCTTACCGGATGAGATGGTCAGGTTCAGTCCGCTCTCCGTATGGATTAACGAGAAAGAACCATCATATTGCAGGCCGCTATCAGGCAGTTTGGGGTTTGCCAGACCAAAACCGGCAGCTGCCTGAAAACCGTATCCCTTGCCACCCCAATGCAGCCCGAGATCTGATCGTTGGTTTGAAACCAGCGATCCGGCCAGCCTGAATCCCATGAACGTGGGGCTGTCGTAACGCAGACGGGATTTGACATTCAAACCGTCGTAGTCGGTAAACAGATCAGCCAGGGTTCTGTCGGTAAGCAGACCGCCTGTTTTTTTCCGAAAATAAAGACCACCGGCAATATCGGCAACAGATGAGTAGAGGATGATGTCAGTCTGAGAGAAATCAGATGCTGCAGTCAAATAGGAGGCAGTGTTTCCTTTGCCCAGTGAGAGTTTGCCGTAGGTCTTGCTGGTGAGCGATATATCGGCCCAGCGCGCATTCAGGTAGTTACCGGGTGCCTGATTCAGTTGGGAAACCTTGGATGATTCATCTGCAGTAAAGGCCATTTCCAGCCGTGTATCAAGGGTCAGGTCATGTGAGAGCGGTGCCGTACCAACCAATCTGAATCGTGAGTTTGAAACGTTATTGTCAACATGGTACAGCGAGGTTCTGCCACCATCAGACACAACGTTAAGCGCCCGGTTGATCTGACCGGAAACAGCCAGTTTGATCTTGTTGTTACCGGATGAAACAACCGGTGGCGGGGTGGTATGCAGGCCAGTTTCAGGCTTTGACTGACTGGTTTCAGTGCTAACCGGTCTGGCAATAGTCTGTTGTCCCAGTGTCGCTAGCTGCTGTTCAAGCCGTTGCAACTGCTCTGCCTGACGTTGTATCTGAACAGCCTGCTGCTGGAGTTGCAGCTGCTGTTGCCGGACGGTTTCCTGGAGTTGGGAAAGAACCTGCTGATTGACAGTCACCGTCTGATCAGAAGCGTGGGCGCAGGACGAAAAAAGTAAAGACACGGCGAGGCCCGTTGTCAAAAAAACAGACAGTAGAGTAATCTGTTGAGGTTGTCTGTGGTGAGTGATGACCATACGCAAGGAGTTATACCTCATGATGTTGCCGATCCGGGAAAGTAAACAGTGTGACACGGTTACGTCCGGCCTGTTTGGCACAGTACATTGCTGTATCGGCATGTTTTGAGAGCTCATGTTCTGTTGCACCGTGATCTGGATACAGGGAGATGCCGATGGTTGCTGAAATATGAAGCGTATGCTCTTCAATGCAAAACGGTTGTTCCAGGGTAAGCCGTATTTTTTCTGCCACAAGCAGGGAGTCTTGTTCTGTTTCAATTTTAGGCAGCAATACAACAAATTCATCGCCGCCGATTCTGCCAACCGTATCTGAGATACGTACCGCTTCACTCATCCGTTTGGCAACCTGTTTGAGCAACAGATCGCCTATGCCATGTCCAAAGGTGTCATTGACCGGTTTAAAGTGGTCAAGGTCAACAAAGAGCAGGGCAAGGAAATTTTTTTCGCGCTTGGCAAATGCCAGCGCCTGCTGTAATCGATCACTAAAAAGGTTACGGTTTGGTAAGTCAGTCAGGTTATCGTAACGAGCCATATGGTGCATCTTTTCTTCAATCTGCTTTCGGTTTGTAATATCAAGTTTTACTGCAACATAGCGGGTAATAACGCCATTTGCATCGGTAACCGGCGAGATATGAGCTTCTTCCCAAAACAGTTCTCCGGTCTTGCGGCGATTAATAAATTCACCGTGCCAGCTTTTTCCCTGTTGAAGGGTACGCCACATGGTCTCAAAGATGACCGGCTCTGTTTTGCCAGATTTAAGGATTCGTGTATTCTGGCCAATGGCTTCACTGACCGTATAACCGGTAACCTGCTCAAACATGGGATTGACATAGAGAATAATGGCGTTCAGGTCGGTAATGACAACTGAAACCGGGCTCTGTTCGATGGCCACCGACAAAGAACGGAGCTGTTCCTCAATCTTTTTTCGTTCAGTGACGTCCCGTTCAATGATGAACAGTTCCCGTGGTGTACCATCGCTGGTGCGCAGGATTTCGGCGTTTGCCTCGATAAACATGAAACTGCCATCCTTGCGCCGAACCGGATATTCGGCTGCACCGGTATAAATCCCCTGCTGCAGGAGCTGCCCGATCCGTTCCAACGCCTGGGGATGCCAGGCGGGGTCAACAAATTCAAGCATATTGTGGCCCAATAGATCGCTGGCAGAATCATAGCCGGTCATGGTCAGTATCTTTTCGGATATTTGATGAATCGTACCGTCCAGAGAGGTGATCAGAATACCGTCCGGCGAGGTGTTGATGATAGTACGCCAGAGTTGTTCCTGTTCTGCCAGGGCGGCGTTTGTCTTTTTGAGCCGCATGTTCCAGTAGAACGAGATGCCGATCAGGGCCGCAAGTACTGCGGCAATCTTCATAATTAATTGATAATCAACCGGTTTTACCACCGTTATATGGATATGCCGATTGACGATCTCTTCCCGTTCCTGAGGGGTGATGGTGGCGATTCCCTTATTAAGGATATCGCGCAGCATCGGTTCAGACCTGATCACCCCTATCCGCAGCCGGTTTGTGTACTCATCTGGGGCCTGACCTGCGATCTTGAGGGTAAAGAGTCCCTGTTTGCGGATGGTGTAGGCGGCCATGGTCAAAGAACGCAGGGTAAGGTCAGCACGCCGTTCGGCAACCGCCTTGAACACTTCTGACTCCGAGTTTCCGGTGTTCATAATTTTTAGATTGGGGAACTCGCGGCGAACCTTCTCCTCAATGGAGGTACCGCTGGGAACAGCAATAGTCTGATCCTTCAGGAGCGATGCATCGGTGATAAACGGGTGTTCTTCACGGGTGATAAAAACATTGGGGTCCAAAAAGAGTGGATCGGTGAAGATCAGCCATTTATCGCGTTTCGGGGTCTGATTCAGAAAGGGAAGCAGCAACACCTTGCCTGCCTGGGAAAGGACAACCGCTTCGTCCCAATCCTTGGTCTGGATATAACTGAAGGTAACCCCAAGACGTTTGGAAAGCAGTTTCATCAGATCAGCTGCAATACCGGTAAAGTTGCCCTTGTTATCCATCTGTGCATACGGGGGCCAGTCAGGATCTGGGCAGACGGTGATCGGCCCAAGTTTTTCCAGATAGACCTGTTCATCACGAGTTAACGGAATTGTTTTGGCTGAACTGTGCGTTGCCTCCTGAAGCTGCTGGTCTGCCAGTCCGTGTGCCGGTATGGAAACAGCAAGCAGCAGGGTAATAAGAATGGGCAGCAGGCAGGGTATACGTTTATAGGACGTCTGCAGCATAAATGTTATTTTATGCATACTTTACGCACTTCCTTCAGATCAGTGATCCCCTGAAAACATTTTAAAATGCCATCCTGCTTGAGGGTGGTCATGCCATCATTGATCGCCTGCTTGCGGATCGCCTCAATCTCTGATTTTCGCTTGATCAACGCCTTCATCTCATCAGTTCCCTGCAGCAGTTCGTGGATACCCAGACGTCCCTTGTAACCGGAATCGCCGCACTTGGGACAGCCAACCGCTTTGGAAAGTCGGATGTCGGCAGGATTGATGCCGGTTTTTTTGAAGCCTTCCACGCCATACTCCATAATAATATCTTCCAGCTCCTTTGCACTCGGGGTGTATTCTTGCTTGCAACTGCACAGACGGCGGCAAAGCCGCTGGGCCAGAATACACAGAATGGCATCGGAGAAAGAGAAGGGATCGAGTTCCATATCCAGCAGACGAGTAACGGTTTCCGGGGCGGAGTTGGTATGCAGGGTAGAAAAAACCAGGTGACCGGTCAATGATGATTCAACACCGATCTCGGCGGTTTCCTGATCCCGCATCTCGCCAACCATGATCACATCCGGGTCAGCCCGCAGGAAGGAACGCAGGGCCGCTGCAAAGGTAAAACCTATCTTGGGATGGACCTGTACCTGACGCAGTCCCCGCTGGGTAATTTCAACCGGGTCTTCGGCAGTCCATATCTTGGTTTCCGGTGTGTTAATGACCGAGATGGC
>Ga0209373_10001343_pt1 | contig 29627 bp, 25 predicted proteins | sample Higcelweek5metaG_FD_187173 | JGI IMG/M metagenome (GOLD analysis project Ga0209373, IMG submission 187173) | Freshwater pond sediment microbial communities from the University of Edinburgh, under environmental carbon perturbations - High... | ecosystem: Environmental > Aquatic > Freshwater >... | reverse complement strand
GGCAACCCAAAGTTGGTCGGGACTCGACCATTTGACATCAACCCTGTTCCGCGGAGCCTCCTTTTTCAGCAGCTGCTTCAGCCAAAGGTCGTCGCCAACCCACATATACAATGTATTCTTATTCACACTGCGTACAAACAGTTTGGCCGAATCGCTCTTACTGTTCATCACATAAAATGCGGTTGAATCGATCAGATCCTTTTTTAAGATGATGGGAGTCGTGTCCTGCCTTGCATTCACAAAATTCAAAGCCACCGAATCATTAGCCAGATGGAACATCAGCCGGTCCATCGAAGATCTGAGCACCTGTGGTTTTGGTACATAGGAGGTGTCCTGATAAACAAGATCGATGATTTGCTTGATATTGCTTCTGACTGAATCCGCTTCAATAATCCCAACCGGACCATAGAGTTCCTGTCGCGTTCGGCGGTTATGTTCCCTGAAATTCAGGTAACGGCGCATTCGGTTCGCGGAATCAACCTTTTGCTCATAAATGGATTGGTTCAGTACGGAGTACAGGGAGTCACTTTTAAATTCCAGCTGAGAAATAAAATTTGACATTTTTACAGAATCCCGGTTTGCACGGTGCAATATCGAGTCCTTGATCCTGATCAGCTGCACCAGCGAATCCCTCGAAATATTGAGGGTATCTCTGGTTGGCAAAGGTTTCACGGCAACCTGGGCCTTTAGTGTATAAGATGGAATCAACAGACCAATAACAAACAGAACCAGTGCAATCTTTCTCATTATTTCTCAAGTTTCCGGATAACCGGTAAAAATACAAAAGCCATGCCCAAAAAAGCATTTAGAGGTAGATTATTGGGAAATTTTCCGAAATTTACCGTCTCTATGAACGTACTAAAGGACATTTCTATTTTAGCCAAACAGGTTTTTCGCAACCTGAAAGAACGGGATTCCTTCCAGGCATAACCCGTCAACTTCCTATCGTTACGCGTCACGCGTAACGCGTAACGTCTGTTTTCAATCCCTTTATCAACATTTAAATTATAACAAAATGTTACCCTATTGCGAACCTTATAAAATAAAAATGATTGAGCCTCTTTACCGTAGTTCACGCGAAGACCGTGAAAAATGGATCCGCGAGGCACACTATAATATGTTCAACCTGAAGAGTGATCAGGTTTTTGTAGATTTCCTGACCGATTCCGGTACCGGAGCCATGAGTGACCGTCAATGGGCCGCTCTGATGTCAGGGGACGAGTCCTATGCCGGTTCTCGTTCATTTACTGAGCTTTATGAAACCATCAGGGAGCTTACCGGTTTCGGGTATTTACTTCCGACCCATCAGGGACGTGCCGCAGAAAATGTACTGTTTTCGGCATTGGTCAAGGAGGGCCAGCTGGTACCAGGGAATGCCCATTTCGATACCACCAAGGGGCACATCGAATTCAGGAAAGCCACTGCGGTGGACTGCACCATTGATGAAGCCTATGACACCACCCGATATCATCCTTTTAAAGGCAATGTGAATATTGGCAAACTGGAGGAGCTCCTGAAAAAATCAGCCGATAAAGTATCATTCATCCTGCTCACGGCCACCTGTAACACGGCGGGGGGACAACCAATCTCCATGGATAATATGAAACAGGTCAGAAATCTTGCCGACCAATATGGTAAGCTGGTTATCATGGATGCCGCAAGATTTGCTGAGAATGCCTATTTTATTAAAACACGCGAAGATGGATTCAATGACAAATCAATAAAAACCATTGTCAGGGAAATGTTCTCGCTGTTCGACGGGGCAACCATGTCGGCGAAGAAAGATGGCATCGTAAATATCGGTGGTTTTATCGCACTGAACAGCAAAGAAATATATCAGGCTGCATCGGTGTTTAACATCATGTTTGAAGGGTATCTGACTTACGGAGGCATGGCGGGCCGGGATCTGGCAGCTCTGGCAGTCGGCCTGAGGGAATCCACTGAATTTGATTATCTCGAATCCCGGATTTCTCAGGTAGCCTATCTAGGTGAGAAATTAAAAAGCTTTGGGGTTCCCGTTCAGGAGCCGTTTGGCGGTCATGCCATCTTTATCGATGCCCTGAGGTTTTTGCCCAATGTTCCCCGTGAAGAGTTTCCTGCCCAAACGCTGGTGGTTGAGTTATACAAAGCCGGCGGTCTCCGTGCAGTGGAGATCGGAGCCCTCATGGCCGACAGGGATCCCGTTACCCGGATTAACCGGTATCCTGCGCTGGAGCTGGTACGACTGGCTATTCCACGGCGCACCTATACCAATAATCACATGGAGTATGCGGCTGCGGTGGCCGGTGAGGTTATGGAGATCTCCAAAAAGATCTGTCACGGCTACCGGATAACCCACGAAGCTCCCATCATGAGGCATTTCACGATAGAAATGGAACCTGTCGCTTAACGCCGGGCATGTACCCTGAAAGAGTCTGACCAGGCCCTGAACTCAGGAGCATACAGGCTGGTAGCTGTGGCATAACCGCCAAAATAGTTACCAGCCTGTTCTATTACAGCCTGATATTCTATCGTGCTTTCGCCCCGGGGCAGTTGTGATACATAAAATACCAGCGACTCCGGTTGGCGCGACTGATAATACGACAGTCCGGCATTATAATGAAAACCCGACACCATCTGAAGGGGCATAAACCCGGTTCCCAGATTGTCCTTGACCTCAATATAACTTAATTCGCGGTCGGATTTTATGGCCAGCCGGATTCGGATCACATCCCCCACATGAATGGTCTGATTATCAGCAACAGGTTTCCATACGCCCTGATCGTTCTGAATCATTGCCTCCCGCGAAACATTCAGCGGGCCTGCTGTGGCTGCAAGTTTATCCAGATGATAATTATTCAGCGTTTGCAAGGTGCCCCATGCCGGTCCGCCTTGGGTATGCGTAACCAAAGCCGAACGCGATTCGGGAATCTCCCGGGCATTTTTCCATTCGAACCGGTAATATCCGGTCACACCCATTCCCCCCGTCTTAATCCGCAGCGGTGAATATTGTTCCTTGCCCCAGGTCATCCCAACGGATGCCGGAGCCATGGTCTTACTACTTCCATAAAAGAGCATGGATTTTGTTGCCCATGCCGCAACCATTCCATTGCCCCAGTCCCTTCCCCGTTTCTGATGAATCAGGTACATTCTCAACTGATCCAGATCTTTGTTTCCCTCCTCAACAGCATCGAACAATTCAATCATCCGGCTCTGCATCCAGAGATCCCACTGGAAAAACGAAGAACCATATCCTTTGCGGGGCCAGTACATTCCCCACTGATCGTCAGTTTTAGCCCGTTCCCTGAGAGACTTAAGTATGGGCAGGGCATCTTTCTGATAACCTAACCGGGCTCTGCTGATGGCCATCAATGCCTGAAGACCGGGGTCATGTTGCGTCCACTCCAACTTTATCCGTTCGGTAAAGTGAATCATAGCAATCTCTTGTGACGGATTCATCGATAGGGTGGGAAAAAAGCTTCTCGCATACAGAGCATGGATGACCATCGGGCTGAGCTGCACTTTTTGCGGATGAACAGAATCCATCCGGATCACCTCCTGATATTGCCAGAACATCCAGCGGTCCATGGCTTCAATCGCCCTCGTAACCATATAATTACCATTTTGGGAACTGGTAATATCCATGATTCCCCAAAGTTTCATCTCCCCAAATCCGGCTATAATCTGTTGAGTCATAAACATATCCGTTCCCATACCTTTGAACCAGGGCCAGGTACCATCCTGGTTTTGAAGAGCATAGAGTTTATCAAGAACATAAGAAGCCTCCTGAATGCGCGTATCTTTGTTCATCCAATCACGAATCTGTGCAATCCTGTCTTTCTGGGTTTCCGGCACTGAATCACTCAGATATTGTCCGGCGATGGCAGGAAATCTGTCGGCAATGCTCCCGGTCAAGGCTGCCAGGTATAACCGGCTGAACCAGTATTCTGAACAATCCTGCTCCTGTTTGTTGACTACCGGCAATGATTGGAGTACCTGCCAAACCGGGGTCGTTGTCACTTCAAACAGAGCCTCTATTGGATTTTCAGCAATCTCCAGTTTTTTCTTTCCCGGCTTTGCAAAAAAGAACGGCTGCGAATTCCAGAGCTGAACCTCATCGGGATAAACAGTTATCGTGTCGGTTAATCCATCATTTGAACCCATCGAGGTCGATTGAAGGAGGTACGTGAAAGGTTCCGGCTTTCCGGCAACCAATGACCAGCTGAAAGGAGCCACTGCCCCAGATGCCAGACTGGAAGTGATATCCGGATATTTGTTCAGGACTCTTCCGGAGGTATCCGAAAGAGTTAGCGAAGTAACCGTTTTAAGTGTGCCTTTGCCATACCAGCCAAGGCGTGCGGAGAGTTCAACGGAGTCTCCTTTCCTGATAAAATCAGGGAAGTTCGGTTTCAGCATCAGATCCTTCGAGGATTTGAACCGATGCTCAAGGTTGCCAAAAGAAAGTCCGCTATCATGTGCCGTAGCTAAAACCTTCCATTCGGTAAATACTTCCGGAACCTTAAATCCGGCCGTTGCGTGACCATTCCCGTCGGTTACCAGATTGCCGATAAACACAGCAGTCTCCCTGAAGTCACTCCTGATCACCAACGGATTTCCATCGGTTTCAGTTTGGGCCACAACCGGCTGTAAATCAGCATCGGCGACGGCTTCAACAGATTTCAGTTCATTAACGGCACTGCGATCCATTCCGCCTTTGGCAGCAGCAGGCTGAGAAACAGCCATTTTCATCATCTGAACATCCATTCGCCTGCTGATTCCGAAATAGCCCAGTCCAAACCAGTTCAGTTCAACCGGCTGAATGTCCGGCACATTCACCCATCTGATGTCAGGTTCAGCCAATGTATAGGACCCAGATATCCCGGATTCCAGCGCTTTGAACAAAGATCCGGAATTGAAAACCGGCTTGACCACGGACGACCAGCTATGAGGAACAATGAGATCGAGAGAGGCATCATATACAGTGAGCCCGAGGGAAGCCCTTACGGGAGATCCGTTTTCATCCCTGACCGTCAAGCTGATGTTCACACTATCACCGGGCTTCACCCTATCCAACTGTTCAAATCCGGAAATACTAAGTGTTGAGTTTACCCAGGAAACGGTGATCGGGATAGTTTTTTCATATACGCGGTTCGATCTGACCATGATGACATGCAACACCGCCCCACCCTGCCAGTCGTCGGTGACTATCCAGTTTAAATCCATGGGTCTCCTGTCTGATGCTTTCCAGCACACCAGAGGATCGCCTTTCATTTTCCGGAGTTCAATCAGTACAAATCCTTTCTGATTCGTTGCATAGCTCAGATTCAGAGTCTGGCCGGGATCGGCTTTTTGCGCTGAAATCTGAACAAATAAGGGTTGATTAGGGTCAATCTTTCCGGGATGTGAATCTTCAATATAGAGGTATTTGGTTTTCGATTTGCAAACCGATGGGTTGACCGGGATCAGCTCGATCTTATACCAACCTCTCTGCCATTTTCCGGCAGGTAAAACCGAGATTTTTGTGATCGTATCATTCGGATAAGCAGTCTCCGAAACCACTCCGGACACAGACCACGACGAAGGCTGATGCTCATTTTTATAGGGCAGGAGTGCCACCTTTTTCTGCCATTCCCCTTCCGATACCATAAACCGGTCAGGTTCAGGTAATACCGGGTCAATCCAGCTCCGTAAAGGATCATTCAATTTACTGATTTTCAGCCTGACAGGAACTTTTAATACCCGGCCGTCGGTACCGACAGCTCCGATGGTTCCCTTCATCTCCTTATCCGACAACAGGTTATCAGGGAGGTCCAGCGAAAGTGTCGTTGTACCTTTGCCGCAATCTATCCGGGTCTCCTCCTGATGCGTTTCACCGTTCAGGTCGGTGGCCCTGACAACTATTGAATAGCTAATGGCGCCGGTTCCGAATGGATTGCTGTTTACGGGCAAAGCATTCCATTTGCAGACAAACCGGCCGGTACTGTCGGAGATGGCATTAACTGATTTTATCCTGATTTTTTGGCTCATATAAGGTGACCACCTCCGGGGGCCGCCGGCTGACTGAATATCGATGTCAGCAACGATGTTTGCCCCTGAAACAGGTTCACCGGAAAGTGCAACAACCTTTCCCGAAACCTGCATCTCCTGCCCGGGCTGAAAAATTTCAGATCCCGGCAGAATCGTGACCGAAAAGGCAGGTCTTCGGTACTGTTCCATACGAACCGTGGTCTGCCCGTATTTCGATTGAATGAAATAAGATCCAGTCGTACCTTTGTACGGCAATCTGGTTGATCCGGTAAAGACGCCCAGCGAATCCACCGGCAATACGATTCTGCCAACCAACATATAACGAGGATCCTGGATATTCAGCGTGATCGAATCCATCCGGTGGATGGCTATTGAATCCCCGTAATAATCAAGCAAAACCCCGCGAAAGTGAACCTCCTCACCTGGCTTATAAATGCCGCGATCGGTATAGAGTTTCAGGGTGGTCATTGCCCTGCTTTTCACCGGACTGTATCCTGGATAGAACAATTCTCCGGTAACGAGTGTGTCTGTTTTATTGATCACCTGTAGCCGGTAAGCTTTGGGGGATGAATCATCCCGTCCCGGACTGTCATCATGCAGATTGAGGTAACCTTCAGCTCCGGAACGATACACCTTCCCCTTTTCAGAGATCGGCATTCTGGTCTCCGCATCGAACAGGTTGAACCATGGCACTATGGTCAACCCGCCCAAAGCGGAACCGTTGTCACGATCGCGGAAATAGAAATCCCTGCCACCGGCATGATTTTGATTCGTTACGAGGTTGATCCGGGTAACTGATACAGGAACCGTTACCAGCAGGTTCTCTTTGGATGAGATCTCTTGCTGATTATAGAAAGCCAATAGGTAGAAACCTGCCGGAAGCGGATCGATGAGAATATTTACCCGGTGCGGATTCATCATTCCGTCATCCGGCAATTCAATAGTTCCGGTTCTCTCTGTGCGCGATCCGCTTATCCGGATGATCTTTTCAGCAGGCTCCAGATTGCTCCAACCTGAGTAATACGACAAAGCATTCATCCGAATAATCCTGTAATACAAGGTTTTCACATTTCGGTATTCAACACTAACCGGGTAAACGCTTTCCGGAAGCTGGTAATCTTCTGTACGAACGGATAATTCAGGATTCAGCAGGCTTTTTGACAGGTTCAGGCACCTTTTCCCAGCCAGGGTGCCCGACCATTCCTGCGCTTTCGACAACCACTCAGCTGCCAGCTTTCGCTCAAATTTATACTTCAGGGTATCAGTATGATTAATCTCAAATCTGCCGGCCTGGTCGATATGATATTGAGCCAGTGACTCATAGACGGCGGCAATCGAACTATCCCGCCCGATTTTTCGTGTCCAGCCCAACAGTCCCGCCTCATACAGGCTGTCGCTTTTTTCATGGCACGACTGTTCATGGGCATACTGCAACCGTTTGAGGTCAGCAGCAACCAGGGGCCACTTTTCAGCTTTGTGCAGCCATTCGCCATACCATTTCAGGGCTCTGAAATAGGGATTATTACCGTCAGCATCAGCTACCGGAAGGGCCTTTATGAAGCTGGCCGGTTCACTGAAAAGCTCAGGAGAACAGAAAAACGCAGGTTTCAGCGCCGGCAACGAAAACTCTGATGAATTCTCCAGGAAACCAAGTGCACGGCTGATCAAAACATCATAAAGGCTTGGTTTATTGAGCGTATCAGCAAGATTTCCGGTCCAGAGACCCGGCAGTGATCCGACTTTTACCATCGCCAATTGATCCTCTTTTTCCAATGAAAGATCATATTGTGCCAGAATATGACGGTAAAACCGCTCCGGGGACCAGCTTTTCAAGGGTTGACCGGCCGTTTTTTCTTCCATGGGATTTTGACTGATCTGCCAGCGGTTTGCCGAGTAGTATCGATAATAAAGTTCTGCCAATATGCTGTATTTCAATGATCCCTGCACCAGATGATCATCCGGCAGTTCTTTTTCGAGGGTAGTAATGGCAGCCAGCTGCCCCTCTTCTTCAAGCTCCTGAGTATATTTAAGTTTATAGAGCAACGCCCTGATTTCCGTCTCCGCATCTGACTTGATTTTTGCCTGATCATATACTTTATTGGTCAGTTCGAGTGCCGATCGGTATAAGCCCTCAGCTTCCAGAGAATCAATCCTGATCCATATCTTTTGATCAATCGGCTGTTGCGGAACAGGAGCCGCCAGGAGATAAACGCCCGAGATGATTAACAATAGGAATAAAATCTTTTTCATGATGCAAATTTTTGTCAGGTATCAATTCACCTGCCAAAGTTAATCATCCATCCCTAACAACTGAATTGGTTCATTCTGCTAACTTTGCCTGAAATTCAAATCAGAATATGATAAAATCAATGACCGGATTCGGTAAGGTGACTGCCGAAATAGGTATCAGGACTGTGAATGTTGAAATCAAGTGTCTGAACAGCAAACAGGCAGATGTCTATCTTAAATTGCCGGCGCTTTACCGCGAAGGTGAAAACCAGGTACGTAATGAAGTAAACCGCACCCTGCAACGTGGTAAAATTGAGGTCAGTGTATGGTTTGAAGCGACCGGAAATGAGCGCAACGTGTCGATCAATCAGGCCATCATCATGGACTATATCCAGCAACTGAAACAGATGGAGCCGGCTCTCGAAATGCCCGGTAACGATATCCTTTTGCCACTGGTCATGAAGCTTCCGGATGTAATCAAGGTAGATAAACAGGACTTCGATGAAGAAGAATGGGCCAAGCTCTTTGCCTGCATTCAGCAGTGCATCAGCCAGGTTGAAGAGTTCCGGATTCAGGAAGGCAAGTCGATTGAGAATGATTTTACAACCAGAATCCGGCTGATCAGTGAGGGTGTTACCCGCGTCAGGGCTATCGAAAAAAACCGGATTATCCGGTTGCGCGAGCGAATGAGCAATGCCTTGAAAGAGATCAGCGAACGGATCAAGGTCGATCAGAACCGATTTGAACAGGAATTGATCTATTACATTGAAAAACTGGACCTTAACGAAGAGATGGTCAGGCTTGAAAACCATTGTTCCTATTTTGCCGAAACGCTCAATAATGAAGAGGCCCCCGGGCGTAAGCTCTCCTTTATCGCTCAGGAAATCGGCCGTGAGATCAATACAATCGGATCAAAAGCCAATGACTCAGAGATACAGCGTATCGTGGTGGAGATGAAGGACGAACTGGAAAAAATCAAGGAACAATCTATGAACGTACTGTAGAGAAGGATAATTATCCGTCTTTACGCAGAGCGATGAAAATGAAACAGAAGCTAATTATTCTTTCAGCTCCGTCAGGAGCCGGCAAAACCACTATAGCACGTCATCTTCTGAACGCCGGACTGGGCCTGGAGTTTTCAGTGTCGGCATGCAGCCGCTCCATGCGAACCGGCGAAGTCAACGGCAAAGACTATTATTTCATTTCGGCCGAGGAGTTCCGCCAGCATGTGCAGGCCGGCGATCTGCTGGAATGGGAAGAGGTATATCCCGATCATTTTTATGGCACCCTGAAATCGGAGGTCGAACGGATACATCAGAAAGGACATTCGGTGGTGTTCGACGTGGATGTGGTTGGCGGTTTAAACATCAAAAAAATTTATAAAGACCGGGCTTTGTCCATATTTGTGAGCCCGCCGTCATTCGGAGCGCTAAAAGAGCGACTTGAAAAAAGGGCAACCGATCCACCTGAAAAAATCAGGTTGAGATTGGAGAAAGCAAAAATCGAACTCGACAGAGCCCCTGAATTCGATATTATTCTGGTCAATGACAACCTGCAGGATACTTTGGCAAAAGCAGAAAAACTGGTAAGCGAATTTCTCCATGGAAAGTAGAAAAATCGGACTCTATTTCGGGACTTTCAACCCCGTCCATAACGGTCACCTGATGATCGCCAATTATATGGCCGAATTCACTGACCTGAACGAGGTTTGGTTTGTGATCAGCCCACTGAATCCGTTTAAAGAAGAGAAAGACCTTTTACCCGATTATCACCGGTTGGAAATGCTGATCAGGGCAACCGGAAACTATCCCAGGTTCAGGGTCAGTTCAGTCGAATTCATGCTTCCAAAGCCCTCATTCACCATTGACACCCTCGCCCATCTGAAAACCAAATATCCTGATTATCAATTCATCATCATCATGGGTTCCGATCAGTTGCCCGATTTTCACAACTGGAAGAAATCCGATGAAATACTTGCCAACTATAAGATTCTGGTTTATCCCAGGCCTGACAAAGACGCTGATGGAATATCCTCCGTATCGCACGAATTAAGGAACCATCCTTCGATCACCCTGGTACAGGCTCCCATGATGGATCTCTCCTCGAGCTTTATCCGTCAGGCAGTCAAACAAAAAAAAGATGTCAGGTTCTTTATGCCCGAGTTAGCCTGGAAATATCTGGATGATATGAATTTCTACAAATAGGCGTGGCCCGTAATCCGCCACTATTAGTAATCAGTCTTTAAACCTGTTGAATCTCAATCCCTTGATCAGCCAGTCGGGCAAATTCTTTTCGGGATTACGTTTATTCATATTGATTGAAATTCCCAGCTTTTTCAGGATCGGTACCCGGTGTGTTTCCACAAACTCGATCAGTGTACCGTCAGGATCTTCAATATACGTAAAATGACCTGCAGCATCGCCCATGTCAAATGATTCGCCTTCCTTCACCTGGCTGTCAACGGTAAATGGAAATCCCTTTGCGGCGCACTCTTTTTTCAAGGCGTCCATCCCCTGAACATCAAAACAAATCTGGATGAAGCCCAGGTCACCCCAAAACCGGTCTTTAAAAACATATTGGGGACGGCGGTCTAATGCCTGAATCAGTTCGATTTTGCTATTACCAAACAATTTACTGAAACCTCCCGACTTTTTTACACTGCAACTCAGCAACATACGGCGGAACTTTCCGGTACCACCGGGAATAGAGTTCAGATCGCTGAAAACCCCGGTTTTATCATATTCGATACGGTCATATCCCAGGATATCCGAATAAACGGCCAGCGAACGGTCGATATCAGTAACGCCGATGATACCGCCATAAATACCGCCGCAGTGTTTGTGATCGTCACAAAACCAGGAATCCCCTTCCACCACCTCGAAAATATTGCTGAATGGATCCTGTACGAAAAAATGTTCCTGTCCGTCGGGTGCCTTCACCAATCCTCCGGGAATGGAAACTCCCATTTGAGTAAGTATCTCAAAACTGTTGCCTACATTTTTTGATTTCACCTTGGCTGCAAAAACGCCAAGATCCCCGATCTGCAGGGTGAAATCCGGCGCCAGAGGGGTTCTTTCCTTATACTGCCAGATCTCAAATCCACCACCGCCCTGAAGGTTCAGCGCGATAGCAGCATGTCGCCTCCTGGGCTCACCTCCGGTATAAAGCAGCATTCGTTCGGCCACCGTATTGTCTTCCAAAACACGGATATCTATACCAAACACTTTCCGGTACCATCTCCAGGCTTCATACATATCTTTGACTCCAACACCTATCTGCTGGATACCATTAATTCTTTTTTCATTCATTGTTTCATGATTTCAGATGACAAATATACAAAGGCATCCGTCATAGAAAAGCATCGCAATTCAAGCATTCATTGAAACGAATGACTATTTTCGCGGGAAATGATATCACTATGAAAACGCTAAAAGGTAAAACCGTTTGGATAACCGGTGCATCATCAGGGATTGGTGAAGCGCTTGCCATCGTCTGTGCCCGTGAAGGTGCCAACCTGGTTTTAACTGCCCGCCGCGAAGAAGAGCTGAAACGGGTAGCCGCTCAAACCGGGTTGCCTGATGAAGCTGTTCTGATCCTTCCTGCCGATCTTTATCATTACGACCAGGTGCAGGTTTTAACTGATCAGGTGATCGCCCGTTTCGGGAGGATCGATGTACTGTTCAACAATGCAGGTATCAGCAGCCGTGCACTGGCCATTGAATCCCCGATCGAGATTGACCGGAAAGTCATGGATATCGATTATTTCAGTGTGGTGGCACTGACCAAGTCGGTTCTGCCCTATATGGTTCAGCAGAATAGTGGAAATATTGTTGTCACATCCAGTGTGGTGGGCAAAATTGGCACTCCGCTGCGATCGGCATATTCAGCCGCAAAACATGCCCTTCATGGATTTTTCGACTCCATCAGGCAGGAAGTCATTGATTATGGGATCCATATCACGATCGTCTGCCCCGGATATATCCACACGCAGGTATCGGTTAACGCGATTACCCCGACAGGCGGCAAGTTCAATAAAATGAGCCGTAATCAGCAGAAAGGTATCGATCCGCTGGTTTTGGCGTCAAAAATGATAAAAGCGGTGTATAAGAATAAACGGGAGCTGATCTATGGAGGCAAGGAGGTGTTCGGGATTTATCTGTACCGGTTCTCCCCGGGTTTGCTCAACTATTTTCTGCATAAGAAGCACGAAAAAAACTCTTTTGCTGATTAGCTAAAACAAAAGATCCCGGCTCAAACCGGGATCTTTTGCTTTAACCTCCCTTCTTTTGTCACCCCTGCGAAAGCAGGGGCTGTCATTCTCGCGAAAGCGGGAAGGAAGCTATTAATACTTCTTTACAATATCCATTCCTACTGATATTGCCTGTTTGTTGAGTTCAATCAGGTTAGCATATCTGGCAGGGATCGATTTCTCCAATCCTTTATAAACATTATCCAGCTTAACGATCGGTTTCACTTTCAGGAATCCTCCGAGAACAATCATATTGAATGCCTTTGAAGATTCCATTTTACCGGCAGCATCTGCAGCGTCGATCTGGTAAATCTGAATGTCGGTACGTTCAGGCATTCTGGTAATACCATTGCTGTCAAAAATCAAAACGCCTCCGGGTTTAACGGATTGTTCAAATTTATCCAGTGATTGCTGGTTGAGCAGTATGGCCGTGTCGAACATGCGCAGAACCGGTGAACTGATTCTTTCATCGCTCAGGATCACCGTAACGTTTGCCGTACCGCCCCTCATTTCAGGACCATACGACGGAAACCAGCAAACCTCCTGATCTTGCATGATCCCCGAATATGCCAGGATTTTTCCCATGGAAAGTATACCCTGACCGCCAAAACCGGCTATGATAATCTCTTCTGTCATGATTTTTGTTTTTTATTGATTATTAACCAGTTTGCCATCAACCTTGATATCTCCGAGCGGATAGAACGGGAACATGTGTTCTTCCATCCATTCATTGGATGCTACAGGTTCGAGTTTCCAGTTTGAAGGACAGTTGGATACGATTTCCACCAGCGACAGGCCTTTGTTCAATTTCTGGTTTTCGAAGGCGATCCGGATGGCTTTTTTTGCCCGGCGAACATTTCGGGGTGAGTGAACCGACTGACGGGTAACATAGTAGGTACCCGGAAGATTAGCCACCAGTTCAGTCATTTTGATCGGGTAACCCATGGTAGCAATATCACGGCCATAGGGTGATGTGGATGATTTCATCCCTTCGAGGGTTGTTGGAGCCATCTGGCCGCCGGTCATCCCGTATATCCCGTTGTTAATGAATATGATCGTGATATTTTCACCGCGGTTGCATGCATGGATGGTTTCAGCCGTACCGATGGCAGCCAGGTCGCCGTCACCCTGATACGTGAAAACACATTTATCAGGCCAGCATCTTTTTATGCCGGTAGCCACTGCCGGAGCCCGTCCATGTGACGCGCCTACCATGTCAATATTCATGAAATCATAGGCAAGAACAGAACAGCCTACCGGCGCAACACCAATAGTATCAGCTTGTAAGCCCAACTCTTCGATCACCTCCATCACCAGACGGTGAGTGGTACCATGGCCGCATCCGGGGCAATAGCTCAGGATATTGTCGGTCATTAAAGGAGTTTTTTGATAAACCAGGTTTTCCGGTTTAATGATATCTTTTATATCCATAGCTATTTCTTAATAAGCAGTTTTTTCAAATTCTCGAGTATCTCTTCCGGAGCAGGAACCATTCCTCCCATTCGTCCATAATGTTCAACAGGAACACTGCATCCAACCGATAGTTTCACATCTTCAATCATTTGTCCGGCGCTCTGTTCAACGCTCAGGATGCCTTTCAGCTGTGGAGCTAGTTCAGCCAATGGTTTCTTCGGGAATGGCCAAAGGGTGATCGGTCTCAGCAATCCGATTTTTATTCCTTCCTCACGTCCCAGCTGGATAGCCTTCTGGCAAATCCTTGCTGATGAACCATAAGCAACAAACAGATAATCTGCATCTTCCGTATTAAAAAGCTCGAAACGCGTTTCGGCTTCCTCACATTTGCGATATTTTTCTTGCAGGTGAATGTTATGCTGTTCCTGGCGTCCCGGATCTAATTCCAGAGAAGTAACGCGATTTTTTTCCATTCCGATGGGTCTTCCGGTGAGGGTCCAGCTCCTGTCGAATTGGGTAGCTCTTGGCTGTTGTTCGCAGAGTTCCACTTTTTCCATCAGCTGGCCGATCAGCCCGTCAGAAAGTACCAGAACAGGATTCCGGTATTTAAAAGCCAGGTCGAACCCCAGGAAAGCAAAATCAAACATTTCCTGAACTGACGAGGGGGCCAGTACGATCAACCGGTAATCACCATGACCGCCACCTTTTGTCGATTGAAAATAGTCAGCTTGTGAAGGCTGTATCGTACCCAGGCCCGGGCCTCCCCTGACCGCATTCATAACCACACAGGGCAGTTCGGCTCCGGCCAGATACGACATGCCCTCCTGCATCAGGCTGATACCCGGACTGGAAGAACTCGTCAAAACTTTTTTACCCGTACTGGCTGCACCGTAAACCATGTTTATCGAGGCCACTTCACTCTCAGCCTGCAAAACCACCATACCGGTCCTTTTCTCAGGTTGCTCCGCCATCAGGTACTCCATCACTTCCGACTGGGGTGTGATCGGATAACCAAAATACCCATCGGCACCGGCTCGTATGGCACCTTCGGCAAACGCTTCGTTGCCTTTCATCAGTTTTAATTCCTTCATCATCCAGCAATTTTTATTAATCGGACAATTTTACTTTGTACACGGTAATAACTCCATCAGGACAAACAATCGCACAGTTGGCGCATCCGATACAAGCCTCCTGATTTTCCTGATATGCGTAATGGTAACCTTTATGGTTAACCTCATTCGCCATGGCGATAACGTCGTTCGGACATGCTACTCTGCAAACCTGGCAGCCTTTGCATTTCTCAATGTCTACAACAATCGCCCCTTTCATTTTTGCCATATTTTTTGTTTTAAATGATACCCGAACCTGCATCCGGGTAATCTGAATTAACTATCTAATTTAGAAAAATCATGATGAAACTGCTTTAATCTCTTTTCCAGAACAGGGAACTGCGAGGGATGAATCTGCGAAACACAGGCCCTGAGTCCCTCAATCCGTGTGCTCCCGCAAATAATCAGAGAGATGGCACTCACCCCATAATATAACATATTTTCCAACAGTTCAGAGCTGGTCATCCCGGGATACGACAAGGTAAAATAGAAACCATCCGCAACCGGTTGATCTATATCGGTATCATACACGATTTTGAACCCGTTCGCAGTGAAAATTCTTTTCATTTCATGAGCCCGCTTGCCATATTCCCTGATGGATTCAACAAAGTTATAGGCTCCGTCATTGGCGGCTTTCAGCATGGCAGCCAATCCATACTGGGCCGAATGCCCCACCCCTGATGATAAGGCATATAATGCACCATAGATGATGGAATATCCAAACTCATCGGAAGTATAATATCGTTTCAGATCCGGATAAACCCGATTGAACAGATGATCGCTCATCACGATGGTCCCTACCCGTTCACCTGCATACGAAAATGCTTTTGAGCTCGAAATCAGCATCAGCCAGTGATCACAGTACCTGGCAACGGTCGGTTGATAAGGTGGCTGCCCCGGATGTGAATAGTCTTTGCGGAAATCCATTCCAAAATAAGCAAGATCCTCAATCACAATAACATCATACTTGTTTGCCAGCCTCCCGATCGTCTGCAATTCATCTTCAGTAAAGCATATCCAGCTTGGATTATTCGGATTTGAATAGAGCAGGGTCGATATTTTACCGGTCGACAGATAGGATTCCAACTTAGGCCCTAACTTTTCGCCACGATAATCATACACATCGAAGGACTCAAAATCGTGCCCGAGAACTCTGCACTGCTGCTTCTGAACCGGAAAACCGGGATCGATAAACAGAGTTCCCAGCTTGTTCCGATCCGATCGGTTGGCCACCAGGAATGCAGCCATTCCCCCCTGCATCGATCCGACACAAGGTACGCAGGCATCCTCACTGACATCCACATCGAGAAACAACTTAACAAAACGTTTGGTCTCCCGTTTCAATTCCGGCACACCCTCGATCAACGGGTATTTTGAGGCAACCCCTTTGCGCAGGGCGGCTATCTGTGCTTCGATTCCAATATCGGGCGGTTCCAGTCCGGGAACCCCCATTTCCATTCGCACAAACTTTTCACCGGTAAGCTGTTCTATTTTATTGACCAGCCTGACGATCTCCCGGATCGAAGCATGGCCCAGGTCTGGAAGGTTCGAGAGAGCAATCTGTTCCCCGACAATAACACGGTCAATTGGAGTATTCGGTACCATTCAGCAAGATAAGTCTATTTCACATTTCAATGTCTGATAATCGTCAACCTAATGCCTGATAATAGTCATCATTCCGGTAAGTAATCGGCGTGCCCGCCATGTAGCAGCTGATACCGGCGAATCAGGTTAGCCGTGAGGCATGAGTGTACCGGAATAATACCGATCACTGCCCCGGGTTTTAATCGTTTGATTATTGCTTCAGGAGCCTCCAGTACGCCATGTTCCTGGGTAAGCGAAACCAGATAGGCGTCGGCAATGGGTTTGTACCATCCGCTCTCATCCATTTCCACCATCTGCCCGTACAGGTTCCGCCCGTTGAGCTGAATCGATTCTTTGGAGAAATGAACAGCGCCCCCGTATAAAACTGCCTGATTTCTCCTGGGATGTACAGCCACCACCGGGCAAACCACTATTCCGGCTATCTGTGAAAAATCACAAACTCCGGCAACCATCTGCATCAGGTCATAGAAAACAAAATTTCCAGGCCTGATCTCATCAATTCCCTCAAAGGAATCCACGATGCTGCATGAAGGCGTATCACCATAAGAAAGAATCAGTTTCCGGTCAGTTTCCCCAAGGTTATCTCTGACAGCCTGAAGTATACTAACCGAAGAGCGGTAAATATCAATGATCTCTTCAGTAGACGTTGCATGATAGGAATGGCCGGCATGGGTCAGCAATCCTTTCAGCCGGATCTTTGAACCGCCATGAATGCGTTCAACCAGCCCGGTAATGTCGGGCATTTCATCCAACGAAAGACCGGTCCGGTGATATCCGGTGTCGATCTTGATATAGGCATCTACAGGGAATTTCAGTTGACGGTCAAGTTCGGCAGCCTGCGCCGGATCTTCCAGCGTGACGCCGATATTCATTTTTGAAGCCAGCCTGTTGATCTGATCGATTTCCCTCAGGTTCACCGGGAAAGCAACTGTAATATCATCCCATCCGTCAGAGGCAAAATATCCGGCTGCGACCAGTGACGATTCCGTTATGCAACGGGTACCAGCTTCTCGAAACCAGCGTCCGATCGTTAAAGACTGATGGGTTTTGAAATGGGGACGAAAAATCACCCCCGAGCGGGATGCCTTCCCGGCCATTGCCCGGATATTTGATTTGCAAATTTCCGGATCAATCAGATATGTGGGCCTTTCAAATATCAAAACTCTTTTTTCAGTTGTTCAACCCAGCTGTTGATCCTGTCCGCAGTTTTTTCCGGTTCATTGTCCTCATCCAGTGGCAATCCTGCAAATTTACCGTCACGGAATGCCTTCGACTCATCAAAAGTGTATCCTTCAGGACCAACCAATCCGATCAGGGTACCACCGGCTTCGAGGATATAATCGGCCATGACTCCGATATCATCCACAAAATAGAATGAGTAGCTCACGTGATCACCAAGTCCGAAAACGGCACATTTTTTCCCACTCAGATTCATCTTATGCAGTTGGGTCAAAAAGAGATCCCAATCATTTCTCTGGTTTGAATCAGCCCAGGTGTTGCTGCCAACAGTCGGTCCCCCGAAAATGATTCCTGAGTAGGGTGAAAGATCTTTACCACTAACCTCTTTAACCGGAATCAATTCGGTTGGAAGCTCCCCGAAAGCACTGGCAATCATGCGGGCAGCCCTCTCGGTGTTACCGCCGGCCGGACCATAAAGAATTGCAATTTTATTCATATCAATTAGTTGTTTAGTCAAATATAGATAATTCGCCCCTACTTTTCGATCCTGATCCTGGCATCAACGGTCACTACGTTGTCGATCAATCCCATAACGGGGTTCAGATCCATCTCGGCAATTTCCGGAGCCGATTCAATAAGATCCGAAACTCCGACAACCAGGTCGATCCACTTCTCAATCGCAACTCCCTGCTGGCCGCGAACGCCCTCGAGCAGTTTTTTTGCCTGCAGCTCATTGATCATCATCGAAATCTCATGCCTTGACAAGGGTGCAAGTCCAGATTTAACATCCTTCAGCACTTCGATAAAAATCCCGCCGAGCCCGATCATAATCAGGTGACCGAAAGGACTTTCGCGTTTTGCCCCGACAAACAATTCCCTGCCCCTGAGCATCGGCTGCATCAGCACACCGGTTGCCCCAACGATTGACATGAGCTGGTCGAAGGCTGACTCGACATCCTCATGATTGGAGAGATTCAGAATTACCCCGCCGACATCGGTTTTATGTATCGGCCCAACTACTTTCATGACAACCGGAAAGCCCAGTGAAAGGGCAGAACTCACAGCCTCCTCGACAGTATTGACGACCCGCTCAGATATCCTGTTAATTCCGGCAGCATCAAGCAATTCCTGAACCTGGTCGGGGGTGAGATAACCATCGGAATACCGGTCAATAAGTTTTCTGATATTCTGATGAGCCTGACCAGTGGCATTTCTGACAGGAGCGGATAAGTCAGGAGTTTTGCAGGCCCTGGTCAATGCCTGGCCGAACAGCACCTCATCCGGAAAGTTTATTCGCCCTTTTGCCAGGAATGATGCGATTTCCTCACCCGCATTGACTATCGATGGAAATATCGGATAGATCGGCTTACGGCAGGTTTTCATCTTTTCGTCGATCAGATCATACACCGGTTTGACCGATGTAAGTCCCGGGCTACCGAAAACAATGCACATCCCGTCGATGTTATCCAGCTCTTTATCAACACATTCGATTACAGCATCCATCTGCTCTGCGGTTCCTGTGGCCAGAATATCAATCGGGTTAGCCACTGATGATCCGGGATATAGTTTTGTCAGAAGCCGTTCAGCTGCCGGGCCCGAAATCGGGGGTACCTGAAGTCCGCCATTTGAAAGAACGTCGGTGAGCATCACGGCCGGTCCACCTGCATGTGTAATGATAGCCAGTCTTTTCCCTTCCAGCTTTTTATACATAAAAAGGGCACCCATGGTAACCAGTTCCGTCCGGCCATAGCAACGTACGATCCCTGCTTTTCTGAACAGGGCATCCACTGCAGTGTCAGGCGTGGCAAGCGCTCCCGTATGAGACGAGGCAGCACGGCTTCCGGCTTCGGAACTTCCGGCTTTAACCGCAGCTATCCTGCAGCCTTTGCGCACCAGCGACGAAGCATGTTTGAGCAGTTTTGCCGGCTTTTGTATGCTTTCGAGATACAGAAGTTTAACCCTGCTCGATGTTTCGGGATCAAAAGTTTCATCCAGATATTCCAATACCTCTTCGGCACCCAGCTGAGCCGAATTACCAACACTGAATACACTGGAGAAAGTAAGCCCGGTTGGAGTTGCAGATTCCATGATAAACACTGCGGTTGCGCCCGAACCGGATATAAAATCGACACCCTTCGGATCCAATTTCGGTATCGGCAAAGCAAACGACCCTGCAAAAGCAGTCGTAATCACACCGATGCAATTCGGACCGATCATGCAGGCACCGGCTTTATTCAGGATATGAACAATTTCATGTTCAAGGGCAGCTCCTGCGGCATTTTCCTCCGAAAATCCCGCAGAAATAATGATAAACGCCCGGGTGCCTTTCTCCTGAGTCAGAGTCCTGACTAATGCCGGGCATGCAGCAGCCGGAACTGCCAGAATGGCTAATTCCGTCTGCGGCAGGCTTTCGGCATCAGGATAAGACTTAACACCCTGAATTTCTGCTGCTTTAGGATTTACCACAAATAACTGTCCACGATAGTCGTGGTCAATTATGTTTTTAAGCATCTTTCCTCCGGGTTTCCGGATATCATTCGATGCTCCGATCACGACTATACTGCTGGGATTCAGCAATTCACGATTTATCATACACCGTTCTGTTTAGGCATTTCGAACGGTCTAAATCTAACAAGTTATTTTTATTGAAAAGCAGACCGTTATCAGGAGAAATCAAAAACTCATCACCAGTTTCAGGAATACATTTCTTCCGGGTTCAGTCAGGATCAATCCTCTGTTGGTAGCTAAATGGTTGCGGTATGATTTGTCAAAAACGTTATCTACACCGGCAAACAGCTGAAATGATGCTGAGCCCCACTGCCTGGTTGCCGAATACAACGAAAAATCAGACAAGAAATAGCTGCCCGTGGCTGTTTCTCCGGCGGCAATCTTGTTTTGTTCAGCCACCCAGTTGGTTGTCCATTCAACGGTAAAAATCCCGGGAACATAATAACGGACACCTAAACCCAGGGTGAACGGTGCTATCAGAGGGAGATCCGTATCTGATTCAAGATTCATACCTCTGACATAAGAGGTTTTGGCAAATACAACGGCTTTGGCAATAGCCTGAAAATTTACCGATGCATCGAATCCGGCAAGCAAAGCCCGGTCAACATTGGCATTAATCAGTGCCGGCAGCGTATCTGTAACGCCAGCATCGGCACCGGTATTCAACGTATAAATAAAGATACCCGGGGTTTCAACGATCATGTCGTTCAGATAATTCACAAACCCGTTTACCTGAACCTGCAAACGATCTTTCCAGATTCTCAGGCCCAGATCACCGAACACCCCCTTCTCCGGCTTCAGATTCGGATCTCCTAACCGAACTTTCGAACCCAGATCGATATATTTAAAACGCTCCTCCAGTGAAGGACTCCTGAATGAACGTCCCACATTTGCCGTTAAATCCAAATGTTTCAGCAGGTGATAAAGGGCTCCTGCATTAGCCGACCAGGACCAGGCCCCGATGGTATCGGCTGCAAAAACAATTTTCTGTCCCGGAACCGGATCCTTGACAACACCATTTATAGTGATCCCAAACGGGTCAAGTCCAATTTCATTCGAAACGCTGATCCTGTCAGCACGTGCCCCGATAGTCAGTTCGAGCTTGTCATTCAGGAGTTTCGATTCGTGCTGGGCAAAAATCCCGGCACTTCCAAAACGCGAGTCCGGAATGGGTTGCTCAGCCCGGATAACCTGATTGGTTGTTTTCACGTTGCCGGCTGCATCTAAAACTTCTTGTTTGATATATTTATTCCGTGAGGTCTCCAGCTTCCTCTGCCACAGGTCGATACCTGCGATCAGCTGCCCTCGGTTCCCTGTTTTCCACTTGCTTTCAATAGTAGCCCCTGTGGTATAATGATTGCCAACCGGGGTAACCTTTTCAGCCGTCAGTCGCAGGTTACCGCTCAACGAAGGGGCCGTGTTTGGGATCATCTCCACATCCCGCAGAATGTACTGGTGATACACGCGTACACTGATCTCATCCATCGCCGGAATCAGATTCTTAATGGTATATTTCCCGGATATCAGCTGCCGTTTCTCTTCGGGGTAAGTTACCGTAGCCGCTGAACCAAAAGGAGCGCCACCGGGAATGCCCACATCAAAAGCCTGATAATGTTGCACATTGATCTCCAGCTCATGATTGGTCACCGGTTTGACACCCAGAGTGGCATTCAGGTTCTGATCGGTAAATTGCGAATTTGGTTGCTCTCCGTCGGGGGTATCGTAATTGCCTGCCGTACGATAACCGCCGCTCAGCCGGAGTTTCCATGCTTTCGAACCCGACTCGAGTGACACATGGGTTCCCAGCAAATTATTGACCGATTGAAAGAGGCCCAACGCCGAACCATGCATTGTCATTTTATCGTAATAGCTGCCCTTTTGAGTCAGGATGTTGACCACCCCACCCAACGCACCGGTGCCATAAATCGATGATGCAGCACCCTTGATGATCTCAACCCGTTCGATCTCGTTGACATCAAACATGGATAATCCCGCTACAATATCTGAAGCCGTTTCAATACGATTTCCGTCGACCATGGTGACCATCCGGTTTTCACCCAGTCCGCGAATGTTGACCGAAGTCCCCCAGGCACCATCCCGGTACAGAGCAATGCCCGGCTCATGCGCTAAAACATCCGATAGTGACGAAGCTGACTGTCGCGGGAAATTTTCACGCGGCACCACGGTGATGGGCATCGCAACATCTTTTTCGAGCTTATTGTATCGCAAACTCGACACCTCCACTTCACCAAGCGGTATGAGTGCCGGCTTCATTTTTATGACGATGTTACTCTTCGTATCTCCGGCTGTAACCATCTGGTTAACCGGATAATATCCCAGACTGCTGACAATCAGCTGATATTGACCTTCCTTAAGGTTCTTGATTGTGAAAAAACCCTCCTGATTGGTCAACCCGCTGAAAATGACATCCGAAGAAACATTTTTGACCCTGACATTCACATAGGCAAGGCCCTGACCGGTTCCGTCATCTGTAACCGTACCGGAAACACTCAGACTCTGAGCCGATACTGAAGCTGCCATAACCGACAGCATTAAAATGAGTAGTTTAATCCTCTTCATAATTATTCTTGAATTTTAATACAACCGATTTAACTTCAACTCCCTGAACCCGACCTAGTTGTCCGGTTAACGAGCCGATCTGATCCGTTGTACCTTCAAGTACCAGCGAAATGATTCCCAGGATGGGACCATTTACGGGTAAGCCTTGCCGGCCAATAATAATGAGAGAATGATTGGAGATAATTGAGTTTACCTGTGGCGCTGCTTCTTTTTCCTGCAGCAGGATCAGGACACTTCCGATTCTCTTTTCCATTAGCGATTCCTCCGGATCAGATTGATTTTAAAGTCCTTGTGGTCGTAAAACTTTCCACTCAGATCATTGTTATTTCGCAAACAAAGATAGGTGACTTTTATGAATCAAACAAGAATGTCTTACTTTAGTTCGCCAAAAGCACAAAAAACATGAACAGGGCTTCAAAATATTTCCTGATCCTTCTTTTGATTCTCGCAGGTTGTCGTTCAGGGCAGGTGAGTAAAACAGAGGTAACCCTTCTGACTCTGAAAGGGCCGTCGGCCATGGGGATGATCGATCTGATGGACCACCCCGGCAAGATTATTCCTGAAAAGCTGAACATCGAAATGATGGATGAGCCCATGCTGGTCAGGGCAAAAATACTGAAGGACAAGCCCGAACTGGCCGTGCTTCCGCTGAATATGGCTGCCATATTATATAACAAAGGGTTGCCATATCAGGTGATTGCCATTCCGGTATGGGGCACGCTGTATCTTTTTGGAACAGATTCCGGCATTAAGGATTGGGCATCCCTTAAGAACAAAAGGGTTTTCCTGATGGGTAAAGGAACCACGCCGGACATCCTTTTCAGATATCTTCTTGAAAAAAACGGTCTGATTCCTGATCAGGACGTCCTCCTAGACTATTCATTCCCCACCCATATTGACCTGGCCAATGCGGTCAGTGCCGGTGAGGCTCCGCTGGCTGTCATCTCAGAACCTATGGTCAGCCTGGCCCGTTCCCGCAATCCTGAAATCGTCGAACTGATGGATCTCAATGTGGAATGGGCAAAAGCTTTCCCGGGAAATCCCGAAATGCCTCAAACGGCATTGATGGGCAGAGCCGACTTTATCAAGGATCACCCCGAATGGGTGGCAGGTATCTGCGAAGCCTGGAACCGGTCAACCGAAATGGTTAACCTTCAGCCTGAGCGGGCTGCCCAAAGAATCGTTTTCCATAAAATCATGCCTGATGCTGAATCGGCACTAAAATCGATCCCCGGATGTAACCTTAAATTCAGGTATGCTTCTGATTTACGTTCCGAAATAGCTCAGTACCTCCAGGTTTTTCTTACTTTTAATCCGGACGCCGTTGGTGGCAAACTACCCGATGCACAATTCATCTGTCAGAAACCGGATCATTAGCCTTTTTGTCATTATCTTCCTGATTTTCGGGTGGGAATGGCTGTCCCGTGCATTTGATTCGAGGCAGATCCTGCCCGGTCCGGCCGACACGATCAGTTCACTCATCAGCATTATCGGGAAACCGGATTTTCTATCGTCATTAGGCGCTACCCTTCTCCGCGGGTTCATTGGATTCTTGCTCGCCTTTGTGTGCGCCATCCTGATCGGCATACCGGCCGGGATAAATTCCGGAATCGATGCGGCTTTCAAACCCATATTGGTCACTGTTCGTTCAACCCCGGTTGTCGCCATCATCCTGCTGGCACTCATCTGGTTCAAAGCTGAGCAGGTTCCGGTATTTATCGGGTTCCTCACCATGTTTCCGATCCTGACCACCAATATCAGTCAGGGCATCCGTGAAACCGACTCACACTATATCCAGCTGGCCAAAGTCTATCAAATCAGTCACAAAAGAATTCTCACCGATATTTATTGGCCTTCGATACTCCCGTTTCTGTTCAGCGGGGTCTCCACCTCAATCGGATTCGGATGGAGGTCAGTGATCATCGGTGAAGTGCTGAGCCAGCCCCGGTATGGTATCGGCGCCATGATGCAGGATGCACAGAGTTACCTGTTGGTTTCGGAAGTCATTGCCTGGACCGTGATAGCCATTCTGGTGAGCGCCGTATTTGAATGGATGGTCCGCCTGGTTCATAAACATTCGGTTAAATGGAAACGATGAGCCTGAAACTCGAAAATATCACCAAGTTCTATGGCGACCGTTTGATTCTCGACCGGTTCTCCCTGGAATTCAAACCAGGATCAGTCACCTGCCTGTTCGGCCCTTCAGGCTGTGGCAAAACCACTCTGCTCAATCTGATTGGCGGGGTTACTGCCCCTGATTCAGGCACCATCAGCGGTTTCGCTGCTGAAATGATCTCCTTTATTTTTCAGGAGACCCGTTTGCTTCCATGGAAAACAGTACTCGGAAATGTTATTTTCCCCCTGATCGATAAATTACCGGAGAAGCAGGCAACTGAAATTGCCCGTAAATTCATCAGTATGGTGGGACTGGAGAATGAAGCCGGATTATTCCCTCATCAGTTGAGCGGGGGTATGAAACAGCGTGTTTCCATCGCCCGGGCATTTGCCTATCCCGGATCGCTGATCCTGATGGACGAGGCATTTCAAAATCTTGATAACACACTGAAATACAATATTCTGGATTCATTTTTGAAAATCTGGGAGGTTGACCGGCGTACGGTAGTTTTTGTAACCCATGATATTGATGAGGCTATCAAACTTGGACAAGAGATCATTTTTTTAAACAACAGCCCGCTGCAAGTCATTCAATCCTTGAGTATTTCAACGGTATATCCCGATCGGGTTAAAGCAACTGCAAAAGAGATCTATCATCAGTAAATCAGTTCGTTGATGTCTTCCATATCCTGAATCAGCAACAGCGGATCAAATCCGGGCTGGCCATATTGGGTCAGGCGCATCCGTTTGTGGAAGGTCAGGTTAACTTCAGGAATTCGCGAGAGATCATAATCCTGTACGTATAACAGAATGCGTAGTTTATCGCCTTCTTCAACAATCAGGATCAGCACTTTGATTCGCCGGTCCTCTTCAAGCAGTGATCCGGCGTAAACCCCGGGAGGGCTGATCTGTTTCTCAGGCTCATCCGGAAAAACTTCGTACCACACAAATCCTTCGGGCTGCATAATATCCTTCGCTGGTTTTACCGGGGCCAGAATAAAATATTCATGATCCAGGTATGCATTGGCTCTCTGGATATTGCCTTCGGAGATCGCTTTGCGGATCTTGGTAGAACTCACAAACTCATTGTGGATGTCCTGTTCCGGTATCTCTTCGACTGAAAAATTATAATATTTCCCCAGTTCGTGCAGATATTCATAATCACCTTCGCGGTTATGCCCGAAGTGATGGTTAAACCCAACTACGATACAACTTGCATGGAGCTTACCCACCAATATTTTCCGGATAAAATCCACGGATGTAGTCTGTGAAAACTCCAGCGAAAACGGAATGATTACCAGGTGATCGAGCCCGGCTTTCTCCAGTAAATAGATCTTCTCGCGCTGGGTATTGATCATCTGAAGGTCTTTACCCAGAGTATTTGGATAAAGGATTTTTCGCGGGTGAGGATAGAAAGTCACCAGCACTGAGCTTCCGTCAATCTCATGGGCAATGGTGCGCAGCCGGTTAATAATGGTCCGGTGCCCTACATGCACGCCATCAAAAGATCCTGTGGTCACCACAGATTTCTGAAGATTGAGATGTTCCAGGCTCCGGTGGACTAGCATTATTTTAAGCCCAGGGTGAAATTATCCCTGATGATTTTTTACAAAATAAGCGATTTTTTCCAACGAAGTGATCATGTCATATTCATCAAGATAGATATGAGGAGGCATATTGAGCGGCACCGTAGTAAAATTGAGAATCCCTTTGATCCCGTTTGCTGCTATATAATCAGCTGTTTTACGGGAGTGTTCAGGCGGTACGGTAAGAATGGCAATAGATATTTGCAATTCATCCACCAGCCTTGAAAAATCATCCAATGAATAGCATTTAACACCGGCGATCATGTGACCGATCTTCTCCGGATCGATATCAAAGTTGGCCACCACATTCAGTTTCGATCGTTTACCCCGGAAGTATCCGGCTATGGCACGGCCCATATTACCGGCGCCGATTACACAAACATTCAGTCCGTCGCTCGTATCAATCAGTTCCCCGATCGCATCAATAAGATCCTTTATGGCATATCCCTTGCGCTGCATGCTGGTGAATCCCATCAGCATCATATCGCGGCGTACCTGAACAGCCGTATTATGGACCAATCCGGCCAGCTCATGTGAAAAAATGTGACTCTTCCCCTGACCAAGACAATCCAGCAAAGTCCTTCTGTATTCGCTTAGCCTCTCAACCGTTTTCTCTGGTAAATTCATGATAATCAGAACATATTTTATCAAACACAATTAAATCAATACGGGCAGGCTCACCCTGAAAACCGACCCTGTTCCCAAATGACTCTCCACATCAATTGTCCCGTTATAAAGATCGATAATTCTCTTCGTAATACTGAGTCCCAAACCGGATCCCATGATATGTTTGGTTTCTTTCTGGCGGATTCGCACAAACTCCCTGAAAAGCTTCGGCATATCAACATCCGGCATACCGATTCCGGTATCCTCAATTTCGATGAGCAGTTTTGCGTTGTCTTTTTTTAGGCGGCAATAAACCTTGCCTCCGGTTTTATTGTACTTCACAGCATTACTGATCAGGTTGTTCAGAATAATTTCCATCTCTTCAGGATCAGCTTGTATCTGAAGTTCGTCAGGGCACTCAAGAATGATTTCCACTTCCATCTGAATCGCCATCGGCCCCATCGTCTCAGCCGAAATCTTCGCGATCGAAACCAGGTCAACCTGCTTGATCTCGCGATTCTTCTTACCAGACTCAATCTTGGTCAGATCAAGCAGATCCATGATCAAAACACGCATCCCCTTGATTCTCGACATCGCCCTGTCGATCATCTCGGAGTACGATGCGATCTGGTCGCCAGCTTGCCTCTCCTGCATCATTCTCAGATAACCTTCAATGGAATTCAGCGGATTTTTGAGCTCATGAGAAAGCACCGACAGGAATTGAAAGCGAATCTGCTTTCCCTGCGTATTCATTTTCTGAGTCATTTTCTTCAAAAACAGGTGCTTCGTGATGTTCTCCATCGACGACCGGAGCTCCTGAGGCGTAAACGGCTTTGGCACAAAATCATACGCACCGATATTGGTCGCTTTTACAGCCAGTTCCAAAGAAGCAAATGAGGTGATCATCATCACTTCGATATTCAGCTGGTTTCTTTTGATATACTCCAAAACCTCGATACCATCCATCCCGGGCAATTTATTATCGAGCAAGGCGATGTCAGGCGGATTTTCGTGAAAAATCCGGATAGCCTCCTCTCCCGTCGAAGCTTCGAACACAGTATACCCAATATCCTCATCCATAAACGGATACCCAACGGTAAACTTGCTCAGAATACGGTCGATTCCCGATCGGATTCCGGGTTCATCATCCACGACTAATACTTTTAGCATTTGCATGTTAATGGAATAATAAAGAGTTAACGTGCCCGATCAGCTGATCCGGGTGTAATCCTTTTTCCAGATAGAGGTCTGCCTTGATCCAGCCATCCGTTCCCGGGAGGTTTGAGCCAAACTGCCGGCCGGTTTCAGCCGTTACGGCAGTCAGCAAAATAACCGGCATCTCCGGATGCTTCCTTTTGGCATGGTAGGCAAGAATAAAGCCGGCATCATCTCTCTCCATCATCAAATCAAAGATGGCCAGCGACGAATGACCGGTCTCAATGATCAACTCCGCCTCTTCCATGGTTTCAGCCGTGATGACCGAAAATCCAGCTTTCTCTAAAGCAAATTTGATTTGAAAAAGATAATCGGGATCATCGTCTGCCAGTAAAATTGTCGGTTTGTATTCCGTATCCATTATGCGTTCGTCTCGTTATTTCTGGGTAATATAATCTTAAAACAGGTTCCGGTATTCCCTTTCAGCGGATCATTGTTGGATTCAACCTCGATTTTGCCTTTGTGCATTTTGATAATGCCGTAGGTGGTGGCCAAACCAAGCCCGGTACCTTTTCCGATCTCCTTGGTTGTAAAAAATGGAGTAAACACTTTATCCATGTTTTCCGGGGATATTCCTGTTCCTGTATCTTTAACACTGATCACATAAAACTCAGTATCGCTTTCAATTCTAATCGTCAGGCTGCCACTTTCGGGCATTGCATCCACCGCATTTTTGATCAGATTGGTTAAAACCTGAGTCATTTGCTCGGTGTCAACAAAAGCCATGGCATTTTGAACCCGGCTGTCGATCATCGTCTGGATGCGATCCGGAATGACGACTGAAGCCAGACTGTCCTGTGCCAGTTTAACCAGGTTTACCTCTTCGAGATGTACCTGATTCTTTCTGGCAAAATTAAGAAGATTGCCGACGATTTTCTTGCAGCGGTCAGCCTGCGAAGCAATCAGACTCAGATCCTGCTTCGTCTGCTCATTTTCACATTCATCAAGCAGAATATTGGCATACATGATCACCACCCCCAGCGGATTGTTCAGCTCATGGGCGATGCCGGCCGACAGCTGGCCCATGTGAGCCAGTTTCTCCGAATGTTTCAGTGCCTGCTGAACCTTTGCCAGCTTGGCATTCGAAAAATTCAGTTCCATGATCGAGCGGTGCATCATTTCAATGGTGTATGGAAGGCACATATCAATTTCAGCCAAGCCCTGCGCTATGGCAATGGCGTGACTTTGGCACGAATCGTACCCGCAGGCACCGCAGTTCAGATGATC